>TARA_R110002074_G_scaffold16705_7_pt1 | contig 17627 bp, 38 predicted proteins | sample TARA_R110002074 | Tara Oceans TARA_R110002074 (sample SAMEA4397215) | marine metagenome | biome: Polar Biome; feature: [MIX] marine epipelagic wind mixed layer (ENVO:01000061); material: water (ENVO:00002006), including particulate matter (ENVO:01000060) such as... | depth 10-100 m | reverse complement strand
GTTCATGTAAGGTGCTATTTCTTCAATCGCTACTGTTTTCATTTTTTTCGTCCTTTATTACGTCATCATCACTCATGTTAAAACAAACGCAATCATCTGTAATCCATACTTCATAACCTATTCTTACGAGTGCCGCAATCAGGTCATTAACATCTTGTCTATCACAAACACCGAGGTCATTAAATGTGGTTAGTTTTATTGTTTTCATATCACATTCCTTAGTAATGCAAACAACCCAACTAATCCAAGTCCAGTAAATATCCCAATGTAAAATCCTTTCCGTTGAAATTCTTCTGCTACGTTTATTAAATCCCAATGTGATATTGACATTTGTGTATCCATATCTTCTATCGTTTCTATTTTCATGTTATCGGGCCTCCTACATATACTACCCATTCACCACTATCTAATAATGGTTTAGCTTTTTTATATTTAATTTCTTTGTAGGTATCACCATTTGTGATACCAACGATTTCATTTCTACTATATGATTTTTTACTTACTATCGGTTTTGGTTTATTCTCTCTATCCATAATAGTCATACCATTTAAATGGTCTATCTCGTGTTGAACACAAATCGCTTCTAACAATCTTTGTTCTTGGTCGTGTTTCTTACTATCTTGTTCCCAAGTTCCTTTACCTTCTTCACTACCTTCTACCCCACTAAAATACCAACCACTTTCTTCTTGTTCGGTTTGTATGATAATACTCTTATATCGTTTAGTGTGAATACCCTGTTTTGGAAAACTTAAACATCCCTCATAGTAAGGAATCTCATCCCACTTCTCAATAATTTTCGGATTGATAAGTATGAGCGGTTCTCGTACATTAACAACAGCGACTTGGGCATCAATTCCCACTTGATTAGCTGCCAACCCAATACCGTCTTTTCTTTCGTTAAGTATCTGAAATAATTCTGTGGCAATAATTCTTCCTTCTTCAACTGAAACCTCTTTTAATTTTTTATTGATAACTGGGTTATCGTGTTTTAAACAATCAATTACTTTATACAAGATTCTCTACCTCTACATCATCTATGTATTCAGGTTCTGGTGATGGGGAACATGCGTTCCATTGTAACATAAGTAATATTAAAAATATATTATACATTTATTTCCTTAGAAGATTTTTTATATAGGTTTTACTATAAAAATTATAAAGTTGATTACACATCTGAAGTTCTTTACTTGTCAAATCTTTACCATCACCTAACATAAAATCTAACTTAGTAACAAATTTCAAGTCAAATTTCCAATCAATACCATTTCTTTGTGGTATTTCATAATCATCAGTTCTCTTGGATCGGATTTTATTCTCTTCCGCCCATACAATCATAGTATGATTTAAATGTTTAATCTTTTTATGGGTTGATGTCAATCGTTATCCTTAACCCAAACCCCTCTGCGGTATTCCTTCAACAGACCATTCTCAGCCTTTCTACGAGTTTGGAATTCTTCACGAGATTCATTCTCTAATCTTTTTGGTCCTTTAAGACCAAGTGAAATCTGATATCGTTCTTCCAAGTATCGTTCTTGTGAAACTTGCTTTTGACGTTGTTTACCTTTACCGGGTATAGTTATGGGTTTCATTGGATGTGTGCTCATTATAGCTCCTTAAAATTTTGGATTATTGTTTTCTGAAATTTGATATGCTATGTATATTAAAATACATACGACTAAAAATTCAAACATTATTTCTCCGTTATTTTCTCCAAAGAACCTAATTGTCCTCCGGTTTTTATGAGGTATAACTTAGCATCTGCCTCATCTTTTGCCAAAAATGTATAACCTTGATCGGTTTTCCATTTCTTGTAGTGGTCGAATTGACCAACTTTTGTTTTACTCATATTACCTACTCCCATATTCTTGCTAATCTACGAATGAAACCTAAAGTGGCTCCAAACCCAAACGCCATTGCTGCTACTTGAAAATTTTCCAAATATAATGCCGTAGCTGACATCATATATGCTGTAAACCTAACTACAGCATATATTGAAAAATTACCTGATGCTTCCACAAAGCTATTTCTTGACATCTTTTATCCTTTTACTAATTTAGTGTTTTAACATTTTTAGCAACTTCACCTTGCTTACCTTCTCCGATTTCAAATGTAACTTCTTGACCTTCTTCTAAAGTCTTGAAACCATCTGTCTGTATCTCGGAAAAGTGTACAAAGTAATCTTTACCATCTGATGGGTTGGCTACAAAACCGTAACCTTTTTTTCCATCAAACCATTTTACTTTACCTTCGTGCATTTCTATTATCCTTTGTTTATTTTGTGATTTAAAAAATCTTGTTGTTTCTTTACTGCTTCTTTCAAAGCCTTTTGTTTATCTGTTTCCGCTTTCTTTTTCAGTTGATATTTCTTTATTTTAGAAGCATCAATTTCGGATTTTGTTCTCCGTTTAGTAGCTTTCTTCAGAATCTTTGTGGGTTTTTTAGTTCCCTTTAACTTAGGTTGTTCTTTACCCATATGATAAACCGTACCATCTTTATCTACAAACTCATTCATCCAGTGCCAACCTGCTGGTCGTCCTGTTGGTTTGTATGCTGATTTTGATTCTTCAGGCATCCCCACCAATCCCAAAACACACGATGAACAAATTACCTTTACGGCTTCTTCTCCTACATTATTTACAATCCTACCACACTTTTTACAGGGCAGTGATTTATAACTATTTACATTATTATTAGTTTTCATTTATCTCTCTCTTTGTTTAAGCGATTCCCATATCGCCATTTATTAAAGATTCCATAACTCTATCTTCGAGTATGTCGTCTTGTAAATCTTCATAAGTTTTTCCGTTATCCCAATTATTTTTGGAATCCATAAAAAACATTTCTTTATCACCCATCGGTATAATATTTTCATAAGTTGATTCAGATGTAATTTTGGCTAAAGTTAATATTAAATGTTCATTCATATCTTGAAACGATGTCATCAGTTTTACCATTTCTGGTCGTGTCCTATCATGATACAAAGTTTTAATTTCACTATCTCCTGCTGATTGATCAGGTGTCATTATGAGTAACCATGATGATTTATCCATTTTCATTCTCCGTTTCATATTCTATAAAAGGTATAGAATTTCTATCATATTCAAATTCCAAGCTTAAATCTAACTCGTGATTAAGTTTAGTCTCAATTCTTATCTCAATTCTATTGAGTAACTTTTGTGCTTTATCTGTTAATTGCCACCGAGAGTATTCATCTTTCCAAACAGGAAAGTTTGTAGGTACTTTTGTTATCTTAACATTTAATTTACCATCATTATAATAACTACCCTTTGTACTGGACACACTTAAATTAAATCCCTTAGATTTCATAATTGGAACGATTTCTTTTCTAAAATCTTTACCAAAGTTTGCTGCTGTTTCATAATTAGTTGTCATTTACTATTCCTTTAATATACTTGATCTTACGAATAAATATTGGTAAAGTCAAGCTTTATTTTCACTTTTTTTTGAGAGCTGGGTGAGATTCGAACTCACGAACAATGGATTTGCAATCCACCCCATTAAACCACTCTGGCACCAGCTCGGCCGTCAGCTCGTGCTTTTAATTTTTTACTTTGAATTTCCATAATATGTTTACAATATTTAATTTTATGTCTGCGACGGAAAGTAAATGCCGGACAATCACATGACCATTCTATACGAGAGCGGTCAAACCTAATGTCGTATTTCTTTCCTTTGATAGAATAATGTTCCCAACCATATTCATCTATGATTGAACCATCAAACTTTTCTATTAATAACTCTTGTAATTCTTTATTTGTCATACTTGATCTTACGGATAATATTTGATAAAGTCAAGCTTTATTTTAATAATAATCTCCAATAGTATTTTCTAATCCACCCCACATAAGAAGTGAATTTGTAAGTTCATCATCATTATCTGTCCATTCTTCATCAGTTGGTTCTGTCCAATAAACTTCACCACTATCGTTGTCGTATATTTCTCTAATAAAAATATCATCATCATTATCAGAATACCATACAACATTTAAATCTGTAATCTCATTTGTATTTTTACCATCAGGTATAAAACCTAACTCATCCATATAATCAATAAGATTGATATTTTTAACTCTATGTTTTCCTTCAACATATTCATCTTTCCCAACCATATAGGCGGTTCCAAAAATTGTTTCATTTAAATTATATCCCATTTAAGGCCTCCATAGTACCTTCAAATCCAGGTATGTCCGTTTTCGAAAGTCTATTTATAGTATCATCCACCATAACCTCATCCCCAAATGCTAATGTTTCAAACCATTCTTCACTTGAAAATCTATCTTCATTCATATCCAAGACATTACAAGGATCATCAAAGTCAAAGGAGTTGTCATTCATCATTGGGAATGTATCTCCATTTTCAGTATTCAACACACAACCTACGCTGTAAAGAATAGTCAAATCTCTCTTTTCAAAGTTGTTGTCGGTTAAGTATTCATTTAAATTCATCGTGTTTTCCCTTTATTTGTTACTTGATCATACGACAAATATACGAGAAAGTCAAGTACTTTCTTTATTTATTTTGATGTTCTTATCCCACCCTTATGTACAGGCAAATCTTCTTCTTTAGGAACAAACACTCCACCTCCTGGTTCTTCTACAACTTCTTTTTCATCGGGTTTAAAAGTTTCTTTAACTATCTTTTCCATCATAGTCTTACCTTCTTTATATAAACCAAGCCTTTTTGGTTTTTTCTTTTTTTCAGGATCCCCCTTTTCAACGGGGGTCAGGGCAGTGTTCTCATCTCTCATCCTAACTTGTAGCGTTAGATTGTATGCTAATACCAATACTACCGCAAGTGGATCAAATACAGCAATTAACATAAAAATAAAATACTTAACCACTGTATCAACGTCTGTATTGAATACTCTTGCTAAATAAATTGCAGGACCAACATCAACTCCTGTTTCAATTAATGCCATTTTCAACTCACCCACTTCGCCTTTAAGTATCATCATATCATCATTGACTTTATTTATCTTTGGTTGATACTCTTCTCTGAGTTTTCTTTTAGCAGTACGATAATTCTCTGGTAGTTCAGATACGGCGGCATCCAATTCTTCCTTTAGGAATTTTTTATCTTCTTGTAATTGGTCTAACCTATCTTCCTTATACAATAGAGCAGTAGATTCCTTCTCAAAATCTACGGTAGCACCTTGATATGCATTAGATAAAAACCCAAAGATACCGGCACTCGTTATCACTACAAGAGTTACAACTCCTATAATCAAATAGGTTTTCATAAATCGATTTACATCATCCCAATATCTATATAGGAATGAGGCACTAACCAACTTAGCAAATTCCAAACTACCAGCCATAATAATGACTGCCAATGTGGCCCCACTAAATAATTTACTTAAACCAAATACTGAATAAAAAGCTGCACTTCCCGCAACTAATAGTGCCGCGAGTCCAACTAAATATGGAAATAACCTACTATTTTTAGTTTCCACATCTTATCTCCATTATGTTTTAATCTTCTAAATCTATAAGATTTACTACTGCCTCAAGTTGAGTTTCTACTTGTTTTAAATATTGTAGAAACGCATCTACTGCTATACTACTTCCATCTGGTGTAACTACACCCGATTTTAATCTATCTATTGACAATTGTAGTTGGTCAAGTCTTTCCTCAACCTGTTGTTTTCTTATCATAGTTTACCTTTATTGTTATTAATAAATATTCTATTTGGATTCCGTTACGGAAGCCTTTCTATATAAAGTAACAAGTTTTTTAAGTTCACCAATAGATTTTCGTGCTCGTCCACCTGCTGCCTTATTCCCTTTTTCAGAATATGCTTGATGTTCTTTTTCAAAGTTATCAAAATGTTCTTTGATTTGTTTATATATCTCGTTAGCTGTTGCCATTTTCTTTCTCCTTTATTTGACTTAAACCGATAGATTGTAAAATCATTCCTTTCATGATTTCCCTCTCGGTATCTTTAGTATGACTCCATTTCCATGCATAAGTCATTTTTAATTCTTTTATTTTCTCTGTTAATCTCTTAACACTTTCTTCCAAGTAATCACTATCATCATCCGTGATGTCTGAGATATCTATACCCAATTCTTTTGCTATTTCTTTTACCTTTGACCAATCTCTGTTCTTTACAGATTGTTGAGCTTCTTTATACATATCAACTAACGTATTGTATTCATCATCTGATAAGTCTTGATTTCCGAGTTTGTCTGGATGGGTATGTTTAGCTATCTTTTTAAAAACCGAATTGACATCTTCTATTGGAATGTCATATTCAGGTGAAGCTGCAGTAATATCACCCTTTTCTTTTTTAGTTGGTTTATCAAAATACTTTCTAAACTCGACATCAAAATCTTTCAAACAATCTTGAAATATCCATTGAGTTTCTTCAAGTTCCGATTTTAAATAAAGTACCTTACTTTCTAATTTTTTTCCCTTTAACTCTCGTAATTTATCTTCCACTATGCCTGTGGCATGTTATCCCTATTTAGCCAAATAAACAATGCCTCCTTTTCTTCTGCACTTAATTTATCAAAATCACGAGGTGTGAATGGTATTTCTGGATCTGTAAATTTTATACTGGTATTCTTTTCTGATGGTATAATAATTTCACCACTACCACTAACTCGTAATTCTTTCATCTTACGCATCAAATCTTTTAAATAAGTTTCATCTGACATATACTATATCTCCTATGTATAAATATAGAAATTGTTAAATATCCTCAAATTTTGCGTCAATAATGGTTCTACAATAATAGTATTCATTTCCATTTCGTAATACAGAATTTGCATTCCATTTTTCTTTCCAATACTCAGTACCCTTATCAGAAGAACTTTCTACTGACATCGTTCCTAAGCACTCGTATAGGACATCATTGATTTTAATTATTCTATTAATTTTACCCATTGGAATAAAAAAAGGGTTCGGTTGTTTTTTTAAGTTTATTTATAATGGAAACTAAAAATACGGTAGAACCCTTTTTATATATTATGTAATCTCTACTATGAGATTTTTACGAATGTTTTCTTGGGTTTCTCGGGTTCTATCTTTGGAATAGATACAGTAAGAACTCCATCCTTAAAACGGGCATCGATGTTATCACCATCTAATTGTTCACCTAATTCAAAGGAACGTTTAAACGAAGATTGTTTTAACTCACGGCGAAGAACCTTAGCACCATCATCTTCAAAGGTGTTATGTTTCTCACCTGAGATAGTTAATATACCTTCTTCAACTTCTACGTTGAGTTGTTTCTTATCCAAACCTGGAATCTCAGCAACAATACCAACTTTATCATCGTATTCATATACGTTTACTTTTGGGTATGCTGAACCAGCGAATGGTTTAACACCAACTGATTTTGTAATATCAGGATATTGTGATTCCACTATTGAGTCAAACATTTTGTCAAACGGGGTTAAAAATGTATCCCTATCGAAAAATGGGATACCTGTGCGAAAAGCAACTTTAGTCATTTTATTTCTCCTATTGTAGTTACTATTAGTCAACTACTATTGAATACCAACTTCTTTTGAACCTTGATATTCGGTTATGTATCGACCTCACATTGAGCGTCGAAATCTTACATTAATATATATCATTAAATTTTCAAAACGATACATTTATTTTGCTATAAATTATTAATTTTTTAATATTTGTTCAATTAAACTATATGATTGTTTGAATGTAATTCTTTTTCTTGCATAAGAACTTGTTGAGTTCCTGTAATTAGTTAGAAATAAACTATTATATCTATCACGATACTTTTCTAATATCTCATTAAACTTTTCACAAACAAACCTCTCATCAGATATTGGTTTATCAGTTTGTATTGTGGCAAATGTTCTATCTGTTTGACTTCCGTACAAATGATTTTTATTTACAGTCAAACTAATTCTACCCACATCCGTACCAGTATCTATAGCTCTCAAATATAAATTAGATGTTGGACTTTCTCCATCAACCAATCTTCTAATATTATATTCAGACTTTATATTTGGAAATAAACCTTTACCAATTGTAAAATGAAGTTTATTATCTAAAATCAATTCTATCTCTTTACCGCTCGGATATATAAAAATTGGTACTTTGGTATAAGGTGGTGTCAGTGGATACAAATCATGTTTTTCAAACTGAAAACTACATACCGAATATGATGTATCGTCAAACACATCTTCCTCAAAAATATTTAATCTTGAAATTTTATATTTAGAAAAAAAGTATTCTCTTAATTTAAAAGAATCTTCAGATATAAAATTCACAGGAACAACCAAAATACCACCTATTACATCTCCATCTATAATAGTCCTGAGTGATATCTTATACAAGTCATTCATATCATACTTATCATACAATACTTTATCAGAACTTTTATTTCGTGCTAAATACGGTGGATTTGTTACAACATATTTATCTTTATAATTTGGTGGATTCATTAAAGTATCTTGTGTGATTGCATCTATCTTAGGATCTATGTCATATTTCTCAACTTCTCTACCTACCCATCTAACCAAATCTCCTTGACCACAAAATGGTTCAATTACATCCACACCATCTGGTACTTCCATACCTTGTAAAATGTAATCTGAATTTGTAGTGTAAAATTGTCCTAATTTTGATTTAGAATTCATCTGAATTTGTTATCCTTATATTTTGTGTTTCAAAACCGTTTAATGTATTTAATTTTTTATCTGTATAATAATCACCATCCACAAGTGCTACAAATTTTTTATCTCCGTATTTTCTATCATACTCATTAGCCTCACTTAAAAAATCTCTAACATCACGATATTGATTGTCTTGTGCACCACCCTGTCCAGAAGTTACTTTGGCAAAAATAAATTCACCATTCTCTCCTTTAAAATCCATACTCTTAGTGGCCTTCCCACCTCTATCATTACCAGTTATCAACTTCCCACCCATCAATCTAATTGCATCCTTACCAGCGGCATTTAACTTTTCAATGGTAATATTCTTAATGTCTAAATATTTTTTTTGTAATTTTTCACTCATATTCTGTTTACTTGCATCTTTAGCATACATTGATGCAAAATAATCATCATTTACTATATTACTTAATACTCTTTCAACCGACATTTTAAGTCCATATCTTTCAATTTGATTTTTGATTTTAACCAATAACCAATCGTGTTTTTTTAGACAATTACCATTAAGTAATATTGAAGCAGTCTTTTTAACCTCCGTGATATTTTTTTGGTTTTGTTCAACCAGACCTTGTATATAATATTCTATAAAATTCTTTCTCATAATTATGTTTTAAAACCGTCTTTTATTTTGTTTCTTTTATTACTTCTTTAGGTACGAACCAAATACGGCCCATATTATCTTTAACACGAGTGTGTCCTTTTAATGTTGAATTACCTGCTTCCTTAACTAACTCATTCTTATATAGAATGCCATTAGATGTTGGGTAATCTTTTATAACCTTGTATTTCATATTGTCCATCCCATTATTATAAAGTGAAAAAATATGTATCCACATACTATCATGAAAATTATTTTAACGTATTCACTTTGTATATCACCGTTGGATATTCTTTTTTTGGTATACAAATCTTCTGTAGTTATTTTCTTATTTCCAAATACATCTCTAGCCATTATTCACTACTTACTTTTTTTATTTTTCTCTAACCACTTTTTATGTTGTTTAGCTGTTCGACCTTCGGTCGCCCATTTCTTATTTAACTTATTCCGTGTCTGTTTTTTAGTCTTAGCCTTTTTACTCGGCATCTACTTACTCCAAGTCATGTATTTATACGATTGGGTTGTAGTTTCTGTTGCATAAGGTACAATTATTTCGTATGTCATGGTAGTATTCTCGCTATCTTTTCTGCTAACCAATCTAATATTTCTATTTGATGCACGGCATATAAACAAAAAAATAGTGGCCAACAACCTTTAATAAACTCTATAACAAAATCCATATTATTTTTCCTTTAATATATTCATTATTTCTTTCATCCACTTTTCAGTAGATTCCCTTTTATGGATATCCACTTCACCTTTCTTTTCTAAAGACATTCCATGTATCCAATTCTCAGGTTTATCTGCATATTTAAATCCCTCAAAAGTAAATGGTTTACCTTTGAGTTTAGAAAAGAATTGAGCAGTTTTCATTGGATTAAACTTACTCATTTTTGCATCTACCTTTGGTGAAATAGATTTTCCATCTTCATTCTTTAAAGCTATAAGTCTTGTTCCTTTATCGGGGTGACTCAAAACAATTCCCCATTGTTTATATTTCTTACCAAGACTATACATAAACTTTTCAAACTTTTTAGTGTCAACTAACGGACCTCCACTAGCTTTTACATTCTTAACTAATAGAGATGGTTCATTTGCCTGTACTACTTTACCATCAACTTCTTCTTGACCAACTCCATCAATCCTAACATATCCATATCCACCACTACGAATGGCACTTTTTAACATAGACAAATTCTTTCGGTTATCTTTATCACCAACTCTCCAAGATGTAATTATACCAAACTCATTCTCTTTAAAGTCTTTGTAAATACGAGAAAGACTTGATTCTACTATTTGTTCTCTAATCATATCAAGACTATAACTATGTCCAATTATTTTATTTTTAGAAGTAGAGATAAAGTTTATTCTGAATTGAACTTTCTTTCCATTGGTTTCATACTTTACCCAATTAATAAGAGCCTTCTTTTCTCGTGCTCCCCACTTCCAAGTTTCGGCAATCCAGGCACCTTCTCTCGGCCTGAACCTTGTCCGTATCCAACCCTTCTTTACAATGTCGGTCATAATCTCTACACGAGCTTTACCTTCTTGCTTTGGAAACTTCTCATCATACTTGTCGTAAAGTTTCTTCATCTTCTCGGTTGTTGTTTTGAACAAACTTGGTTTCTCACTCACAAAAATAATATGAGTATCTTTAACATCATAGACTTTACCACTTGGATTTACCCAATGGGCTTTAGTACTTCCACCAGCCTGGGCGTCTTTAAAATCTCCCCAAGCTTCTGTAATGTCTGCGATGTCTTTATATGTTTTCATTTTTCTAATTCTTTTTCTTCCGTTGGTTTATCAACCAAATCTTCTTTCTTAGCGGCTTTCTCTTTAGCCATTTCTTCTTCAAAGTTCTTTTTCTTTCCACCCTCATATACATAAGCGTGTCCTTCATTAATAAGTATATCATTAATACTAACCAAACCATCAGAACTTCTATCCACACCTTCTGATACTTCATGTCCTACTGCGTCTGGTGATACAAAGATTTCTCCTAATACCCTACCGAACTTTCCAGTTCCGTGAGATACAATTTTAAAAACTCCAGCCTCTAACAACTCTTTGTTCCGAGCTTTTGCTAATAAACCTTTAGCTTTTTCATCTAAATCTCTTGTTCTACTTTCCCAAGTATCAATTCCCATGTATCTAATTCTTTTTTTAATTTTTAAATCAAAGCCTAAATCAATATAACAATCAATAGTATCTCCATCTAAAACTCTAACAAGTGTGCCGTTATACTCAAACGACGCTGGTTTTTTTGCCATTTTATTTCTCCTATTTTAATAAGAGAAATAAATTTCCCCTATCCTCTGGGTGATAACATCCTATTAGCACCTATTTGTTTAGCTACCGTAATTATATCTTCATCCCACCTACATTCACTTATCTTCATTAAGATTTGTAATGCCCGTGATGAAGTAATAACTCTACTATAAGTATCGCCCTTATAAGAATAATTACTATCGCTTTTAGACATTATTAATAAAACTTCCTTTACTTTAATGAAATCTAAGTATGCCTGATATCCCATCAGTGCACCATCCACTTTAGGACCACTTCCACCTAACATTACACAGTACTTATCAAAACCTGACCATTTATCCATTTTCATTTTTATGCTTCTCCACTTTCTTTTGTTATTTTAATTAATTTTTCCATACCTTGTAACTTGGGTTTCAAGTTATATACCTTACCGTAACAATCTAAACAGAGTTGCCCGGCTCCTTCAACGTAACCAAGTCTAAAATCTATATGTTCTTCTTTATCGTGTATAGATTTCTTTTCACAAATTACACACAAATCTTTATTCTTCATCTTTCGTATTCCAAAGACCAGTGTTATATTCAGTAAATTTTCTTCCCGTAGGTTCTTTTGTATCCCAATCTATTTCTTTTTTATTTGCTGGATCGTAATCTGAAAATGGTCGTCTGAATACAGTTTTACCACCATCAGGGGATTCGTAAATCCACTTATCTTTTTGATTACCAACTATCTCATCGGCTAACTTATGGGATTCTAATACAGCTTGTGTATCTCCACCTTCAGGTAAACCATCAGAAGTCATTTCATTATAAATTTGTTTTTGAATTGCATCTGTTCCAGGCCATAGGGATATTTGTTCTTCTTCGCTATCATCATATTCGGTAAAACAACCTTTAGATTTTAAGGCAGTTATAATTGCCTTTGATATAGTTTCTCGTGCAGTTTTCGATTCAAAATTTAACTGCTTTCCAGTTAAATCTTCTAACACATCTTCAATAATTTTTTTCATGTTAACTCCTTGTTTGTGTTAGTTCCCTTTCGAAAAATGCGGGGCGATACCAATAAAGGGGAATGATACCACCCCTGAGAGAGAGGAACTAACCTCTTTTTTTCAAATTTTTCTTCATCTCCTTGATACGATTATGTCGTTTAATTAGGCTATCAAGTCGAGTTAAATTAGATGTAGGGAATATACCTTGTTTTAGTTTCCGTACAACATTTTCAATATAGGTCAATCTTACATCTTCATTCATAAATAAATCTTGTTCTGTAAGTTTGTCCAATCTATTTTTTAGGGTTTTATCCATTAGTTTATATCCTTGTAATAAGTAGTTAATTAATATAGAAGAAACCACTATTTAAAGCGGTTTCTTCTGTGTTACTAATCTATTAAAGATTAGCGTTTTCGATTTCACTTTCGTTAAACAATTCATCTGAACTTCCATCGGAAACAAATTTCTGAACAAGTTGTTTCACATAAGTTCTCTCAGATTCCATTCCACCATCCTCAGAAAATTGAGGATAAACCGTAACTTCTGCGGCTTCATCTAAACCAAAACCATCATAGAGTAGTCCTGCGATTTCCACAGAAGTTCTCGTAGAAATTCCATTAGAAATCCTACCACTATCGTTCTTTGACTCACTACGAGTCATGTGAGCGATTTCAGAAACAGACTTCAACAAGTCAGGTTCGACATGAGGAAACATATAAGTCAAAAGACCATATTCTTCTTCATCATTCAAAACATCCATTTCCACGATAGTAAATCTATCCATGAGTGCTTTATCCATAACACGAGTTGAAGTGTATTCGTTTCCGATATTAGCGGTCGCGACAAATGTAACTCCTTCAGCGACAGGAACGGTTTCACAACCATCCGCTTCATCCAACCGAAGATATCTTTGTCCAGCGTCTAAAACTGTCATCAAGATATTCCAAGCGTCTGGATGAGCTCTTGATAATTCGTCAAGAAGTATCACAGCGTTTGGTGTCTTGATTGCGGTTACAAACAATGATTCAGAAAAGTAAGTTCCTTTCTTTTTATCAAAGTGAGTATTACCGATTAAAGTTGAACGAGGATCTTGTGTCGCTCCTAAGTTAAAGTAGAAGTCTGGTCTATCTAAAGCGTTTACCAACGATTTAGCTGCCATTGTTTTACCACATCCGGAAGGTCCCGTCATAAGAAGATTCTTACCACGAACTGCTCCACGAACTAAATATTTCCAATTCAATTCTTTCATAACCAAACCTTTAGGTTTTAGGTTATAAGAACTATGAATGAAATTTAAAATTTCACCATGTTCTTCTGGAACATCAATTGAAGAAATATCAATTACTGGAGCTGATGTTTCGTCAAATTTACTCATTGGTACTTTCCACCAATAAGTTCTTCCACCCTTACCCTCGCGTTTTTCCAAAGCCATTCCGGCTTCAAATGCTGATCTACGAGTCGAGGTAGATATTTTGGAAGTCAATTTATTACCATCAACATCCCAAGCGTTAAATCGGTTTCCCGACATTTCTATTTTTACTACTGTACTATTCATAACTTTTTTTCCCTTTTGTTAAGTTAGTGTTTCTCTCTTTATTCATACTTGATCTTACGGCGTAAAAGTGATAAAGTCAAGCTTTATTTTTATTATTTTCAAAATAATTTAAATGTTTCCTATTACCATGAATACATAGAATACAAAGAACATAAAAAATAATGTTCCAAATTCTGCTGTTCTGTAAAGTAAGTTTCTCATTCATTTCCCTCTATTTGTTATTTGATCTTACGACAACAAAGTGATAAAGTCAAGTCTTTTTTTCATTTATTTTCATTTTTTCTTCGAGTATCTTCATTATCTTATCTGTGGCCCAATCGTGCATTCCATCCCAACTAATGGTTCTATAATTTGTATCATACGACTCTTTAATAATCTCACGAATCTCATCTCGTGTTTTTTTCATTAGTTCTTCTCCAAGAATTTTTTGTTCATAGCTCGTGATACTGCTGTTACAGAAGTTACATCAATAAATTGTGAATCTTTACCATACATCGTTTTGAATTCTCCCATATTTCTATTTGTATCATAGGAATCTCCAATATAATAAGACAAAACTTTAATTCCACGACTACGAATCTCTTTAACCATTTTCTTAGTATGATTAAGTGCTGTATTGTGATGATAATCAACTTCTTCATTACCAAACATAGGCATCCCATCGGAAAAGTTTAAGAAGTAAGATTCTCTATCTTTCATACCTTCTACCATCTCATCCATAATTGCTTCATAACATAGACCTTCAGGAGTAGTTCCATTTGGGTGTAGATGATTGAAAAGAGTTTTAACTTTAACAAGACTATCTTTACGAGAATCATAAGCGATTAACATAATAGGATTATCTTTATGACTTCTACCAACCTTTGAGCGTTGTGTGGAACGAAAAGAAACAACCACATCAACACCTTCAATCATATCGATTGCTTTTATCATTGCGACTACTGAAGTCATAGTTCTTGTCCATTTACTTCCACCCATTGAACCACTAGCGTCTACGGAGATATGTAAGAAAGCGTCTGGAAAGGAATCTACGAAAGTCTGACTAAATACATCACTATTTCCAAAACCTAACTCAGAAATTAATCTCTTATCAATTCTTCCCGTATTCTTTCTGGTATACTTAGTATCTCTTGATTCAGTTCTGATAGAAAGTTTTCTACCGAGAATAGTTCCAAGTCTTAAACCCTCACTAATTGCCAATTCTGTATCACCACCATAGTAGTGGGTTCGTTTACTTACCATATTAATAGTTCCACTATCTACAAGTGTTTGATTAAAATTCTTAACTAATATACATTTGGTTTTTCCAACTTTTCCCCAACCATCATTATCTTTAAGGTCTTTACCAACTTCCTTATAAGACATTCCACTTACATCAATTGCGTCAATGGCTGATTTATCTTTCTTGGAAAGTTTATTCTTTTGAATATCCCCATCCATAAATTTCTTTTGTTTCTTAACTGCGTTTTCAAGAGTTTTTTTCTGTGAATCAGAAAGTAAAACTTTACTTTGTTCTGAAACAGGAACATTTTCTGATTCTACATTAGAACTTGAAGAAGAAGATTCTTCTGAATCTAAATCAATAGATTCTCCACTATTACCATCGGAACTTCCTTTATCTTCACCACTCTCAATAGAATCAAGAAGTGATTCAAATTCTGTATCAGTAATCTCACGAGATTCTTCTTGACCACCACTATTAGTTGATGATGAAGTGTTCTCAGTAGATTCTTCTGAATTACCGCTACCATCTGCTCTATCGTAAGACACATCTCCATTCTTATCAGTTTTCCGAGTTCCATCAGGAACATTATTTAAAACAACATTATAAATATTAAGTGCAGTTTCAAACGCTGATACGGTAGAACTTAACCGAGAAATATTTTTCAAATCAAGAACTTTCCAAATATCCATTAAACCATTTAACTTGTCTAAGCGAGTGTTGGAATTAGTAAGATTAATAATACGGAACATATAAGAATCTAAATTCTCATCAGTATATTCATCAGTTCCAAGTGCTGTATCTACAATCTTGGAATGAAAATACTTCTCATACATTGAATGGTAGTACCCCTTATATCCTGGAGCGTTACTAAAGATGTGAAAGTCGATTCGTCTATCTTCAACATAATTGAGAAGATTTTTGATATGACTCATAATGTCATTTTTAGAATAACCTTTTTTATAACCCCTATTAAAATATTCAGTAGGGATACTATTTTCTAAATCTTTAAGAAAATCAAAATCAGAAAGTAGAATATGACTACCTTCGTGGAGTGCTAAACCAACAGTTGAATCAAATAATTTGTCATCTAACTTAGAAGAGATAGTGACCTTTTTACCATCAGTAAAACTATCTCCTGTCGCGTTAAAAGTAACAGGAATGTTTTGACTGGTTACAATATTAACAAAGTTTGCGATTGCTCGTCTATAAGATGCTAATTGAATTAAGTCTGGACCTTTGGGTTTATCATTTTCATCATCCCAAGATGATGTGGTATCCCAATCATTACCTAACCAAAAAGAACTATAATTGTTCTTCTTATTAAGATTACCAACCGAATACTTCTCACGAAGTTTCATCGGGTTAAAATATTTTAAATCTTTATTCATGTTCTCTCTCATTGTTACTTGATCTTACGACATAAAAGTGATAAAGTCAAGCTTTCTTTTCACTTTTTTTAAGTTTTTTTTCGAATTGTGTATAAAACTTATTCAAATATACCCTTTGTTTTTGACTTAAATAAGCTCTTTGTTTGACTTGGTTCTCTATGGAATCTAAAAACATATCTTTTCCATACCTATAATCTGATGTATAATCACATTCATCTAAAAGACTTCGAATTGAATGAATCTTCTTTAAAGTTTTCTCGATATATTCTAATCTTTTTATCTGTTGATCTGGGTTGATATGTTTTGCGTATGTTTTAACAATCTTGGTAATGGAGGCTTCCATCTTAGGTGTAATCTTTCTACCCTTTGCCAATGAGTTGTGCATACTACGAATGAAATTGTGGTACGAATTTGTACTACCGGCGTGAATATAAGTTCTATCATTGAGGATGTGTTCAAGTTGTTGAATTCTCCTGCCGAACTTTTTTTTATTTATATTGACTCCACGAGATGGAATCAATTCAATATTACTTGGTGTCTTTTTCATATTTGATCTTACGAAAAAATAATGAGAAAAACAAGTGTTTTTTTTGTATTTTTTTCTACTTATATATGGTATAATTACCCTTTGGGAGACAGTCAGTATAGGGGAAGAAAAACCTAACCTAATCTCCTCTCATCTATAGCATCATTATCCATTCATCTGATCATTAAATTAATTTCTCTTCGTTACTCTTCGTCCACTTGAACTTGAAGAACTTGTTGAAGTATTTCTTGTACTTGATACACTCGAACTATTAGTTTGACCACTATCGTTATTACTTGATTCAGTAGTAGTTCTTGTTCTTGTAATGTTTAAATTTGTTCTAAGTGAACTTCCATCTTTTGTCCAAGTTCTTGGTGTCTTTTTTTCCACCCACGGGATATT
>TARA_R110002074_G_scaffold246218_2_pt1 | contig 17656 bp, 5 predicted proteins | sample TARA_R110002074 | Tara Oceans TARA_R110002074 (sample SAMEA4397215) | marine metagenome | biome: Polar Biome; feature: [MIX] marine epipelagic wind mixed layer (ENVO:01000061); material: water (ENVO:00002006), including particulate matter (ENVO:01000060) such as... | depth 10-100 m | reverse complement strand
TGTTGTGGGCTCGCTCGAAGGGAGTAGGAGTTTTCGCAGCATTAAAACACGTTGAATTAAATCACACCTCTGGAAAAGAAAACTTGTCATCAAGCAGGGTTGAGTATCTGTTCGATTGGTGGCGATATGTTACTAATGGACTTTCTGGTGGTAGTTGGTATAAACAAGTCGAAGATGCACTTTTTTGGTCTTATGGAAACACAAGAGGCACAGGATTAACATCAGAACAACAACTTTTGCCATATATTAGCTTACTGGATTTAAGCCCAACAATGATTTTAAAAACTCTTGAATGGGAAAGAGATCAATATGAGCTAATGATAAGAGATATGAGAAGGATAAGGCACTCCGCACCAGATGCCCTTTCTCGGCTCCCCGGTGGAGGATATGAATCCCATTATTATGATAATCATGAAGATCTAACAATGACGACAACCGGAACAGCAAGCTTCAATGTTGTAGCTCGCGCTTTTGAAGATAGTATTTCTTCAAGAGGGCAAATTCCTACGAGTAACCTGCCTCAAGTGCAAAAACTTCAGGGATTAATTAACAAGTACAATGATGAATGGATTCCCGGAATGCAACAAATTATCGGACAGTTTTCCCAAGCAGAGGAAGTGAGAAGATGTATGGCTGCACCTGTTGCAGAAATTGCTAGAACTGCAAGAGTTCCTAGAAACGAAATGAGAGTTCCTTTGATGTATGACATCGATAATGGTAGCTTAATTCAAGAAGTTTATATAAGAACGGAAGATTATGAAAACGAAATCCCCCCAGAAATATTAAACAATGTTAATTATGTAAAACAAAGAGAGGACATTGTAAAGGGCGTTGTTAATATTGATAAGTGGGATGAATATCTGCGCGATACTTTTACAGCTCAAAGCGGGAAGCTCCCCAGAGAATTAACGCAAACAAAACAAGACACTTCTATAGAAGATTGTGGTGTGTTATTGCCCACACAATATTCTGTAACTGCCCCAAGACCAGGGTGGTTGCCTGAAGCACAATTACAAGACTACTTTAAGAGATTGAGTTTTGGTTTAAGAATTTCTTATGTTCCTAAGCCTGGTCCTTTCTCAGCTGACGGTCGTGGGCCATTAAACGGCTTGAGAAATAGTGCAAAATTTCAACACCCACTCAATGAGAAATCGTATTTTGTAACAGAAACTGTTGCAAATACTGGAACGAGAACAGTAACTCCAATGCCGCTAGTCTCGGTTGAAATTCCTATAAACATGGAAATGAAGATTTCTGATGCAGTTAGAACTCATCAAGACGTTGGAACAGATCCTGCATACTGGCAACAACAATGTGGAGTTGGTGTTAGGACTGATGCTCAAACAACAACAACTCAAATTGGTCACTTCAGACACTTGTTTAAGACTCCACAACAAGCAGCAGTTATGGATTCCGCACCCAATAGACAGTTACAGAAACAAATACTAGCAACTGATGAATATTCTTTTTTGTTTAAATATTCCCTACCACTGGATAGAATGTTGTCTTTAACCCAGATTTATAGTTCAACTTATTTATCGACAATGCCAAATCATGGATCAGTTTTTGATCCAACAAAAGAAAAATTAATGTATATTTATTTGAACTCAACCAGATCATTGAACAAACATTGCAACCCATCTAGTAAAGATTATTTAGATGGATTATTAAACGGGTTAAAACCACCATACGCTGCAATTTTAGAATTAATTTTAAAGACCCCTTTGATGATATTTAAAGGATATGTAGAAGCATCGGATCCAAATGTAATGGTTTCTAAGAATATACAAAACGCTATCAAAGCTTTGAATTCGATAATTGCCACAGCGCAACGCCAAGCAAATGCGGTTGCACGAGCAGCACAACAACAAGCCGCCGCCATTGGCCGCCTGGCTGATATATCTTTTGAGGAGCAAGAGTGTGGTTTCGGGATTCACTCACCAGAAGCAATGCAGCAAGATCCCAGTGATCTATTTGAGCCGATAGAAGATAACTTGATATATGTTCCAGAAACTTGGATGCTTGGGTTGGCTCTGCTACCACCAACAATCTTTGGTCCTTGGTCCCCTGGAATACCAGTTAATCTTTTAACTGGTATTCCATATTGGATTCTTGATCAACAAGCAATTGGTTATCCAGTTAATTGGTTTAATTCTTTTGATATCAAAGACTGGATAGACGAATTGTTAAAAGATGACAAATTAGGTAATGTAAATTATGATGATTTAAGTTGCGAACAACCTACAAGTATCACAAATGGATTACTTCCACCAGGAACTTATAATGAAAACGATTAAATAAACTAAATGGTGATATTTAGTACAGGAGGAATATAGGATGTCATTTTTAGGACCAGCATTGCCGTTGAGAAGAAACTTTGAAACAGGGTATAAATTAATTGATAATTATAAAGATCTTGTAAAGCAAAATTTTAAAAACTTAGTTTTAACAATACCAGGAGAGAGGATTATGGATCCAAATTTTGGGGTAGGGCTTTTGAAATATTTGTTTGAACAAAACTCGCCACTTTTACATGATAAAATTATATCTAGAATCCAAAATCAAATTAAAAAATATATGTCGTTTGTTGAATTAGAAAATGTTCATTTTAATTCTCTTGAAACTGATCAAAACATGGATCAGCACATGTTGAGTGTTAAAATAGAATACTTTATCGTTCCGTTGGGAATCTCAGATGAAGTTGTGATAACTAATACCGTTGACTAATTATTAGAAAGGAACCTCTCTTGTGGCATCAAACAAAAATTATCCAGCAATTAATTATACCTCCCGAGATTTTAATTCTATTAAATCTGATTTAATAGATTATGCAAAGAGGTACTATCCTGATACTTATCGTGATTTCAGCCAAGCCGGTTTTGGCTCTTTGATGTTGGATTCTGTTTCTTATATCGGAGATATTTTATCTTTTTATTTAGATTACAATGTTAATGAGACTTTTCTTGATAGTTCAATTGAATATAACAATATCTTAAGACTCGGAAAACAAATGGGTTTTCGATTTAAGGGAAACCCAACATCTTATGGCCTGGCAGATTTTTATGTTATTATCCCCGCGAATATAAGTGCTACCGAACCTGATGAAAATTATTTACCAGTATTAAAAAAAAATAGCACTTTTTCATCTGCTGATGGAGTGACATTTACTTTAAATGAAGATATAAGGTTTGCTAACTCAGATAATGAAAAAGTTGTTGCACAAGTTGATTCAAATTCAGGTGCAATTTTATCTTTTGCTGTAAAAGCCTCCGGTGAAGTTATTTCTGGAGAGCTTTTTCAAGAAAAAATCATAGTTGGTGGTTTTGAAAGATTTAGAAAAGTTCAATTAAGCGCAATTGATATCAGTGAAGTTGTTTCAGTTATTGATTCAAATGGTAACGAATATTACGAAGTTGATTATTTATCCCAAGACGTAGTTTATAAGGGGGTTTTAAATCGCGATAACAACAAAGACACCACCACATCGACACTCAGACCCTATGCTGTTCCACGAAGATTTACAACTGAACGTCTTGAACAAGGCGTTGCAATTCAATTCGGCTTTGGGAGTGAGAGAGATATTGTTGCAGACCCATTTATAGACCCCAGCAAAGTTATTTTGGATGTTCATTCGAAGGATTATGTATCTGATGTCTCTTTTGATCCTTCTAATCTTTTAAAATCTGATAAATTGGGTGTTTCCCCCTCAAATACAACTCTTACAATAACTTATAGAAAAAATAGTTCTGATAATGTTAATGTTTCATCAAATGGTTTAGTAAATGTTGATGGCCCAATTCTTGAATTTGATGATCCCTCGTCGCTTACTACTGAAAAAATGGCTAGTGTTGTTGACTCTCTACAGGTTAATAACGAAGAACCAATCACCGGAGACGTTTCACTACCTAATATCTCAGAACTGAAAGAAAGAATTTACAATGTATATGCAGCCCAAAATAGAGCAGTCACGGCTTTGGATTATAAATCACTTTGTTATTCAATGCCAACAAAATTTGGTAGCATTAAAAGAGTGAGTATTTCAAAAGACCCTGGTTCTTTAAAGAGGAATCTAAACATTTATGTCTTATCTGAAGACGTTAATGGGTATTTTATTACTGCCAATTCAACAATTAAAAAAAATCTCAAGCAATGGCTAAATCAAGGCAGGATGATAAATGACACTGTTGATATTCTGGATGCAAAAATTATCAATATTGGTATTGAGTTCGATATAATATCTAATATAAGTTCAAATAAATTTGAAGTATTAGCTGAAGCTATAGAAGAATTGTCTGCTTTTTACAATAACAAACTTGATGTTGGAGAGCCATTTTATATTTCTGATGTGTATAATGTTTTAAATAAGATGCCAGATGTTGTAGATACTACAAAAGTTAAGATCGTTCAAAAAACAGGAGGAAGTTATTCTTCAACTGTCATATTTGATGTTGCAAATAATATGTCACCAGACGAGAGATACATTGTTGTACCAGATAACGCGGTTCTTGAACTAAAATATCCTACAATTGATATTAAGGGGACTGTTAAATAATGGGAGTTAGAAGATACACCTCCATCAAGGATAACATTATCACAAATGCTTATCAGTCCAACTTGACAACAAGGGGCACTGGCAGTAATTCCGGGCTCGCTGACTCGTTAGAGATATTTTCTATTTATGCACAGGTGAATTCGGCATCCAATGAGCAAGCTAAAACCCTAGTCCAATTCCCAGTTCTGACTTCTGATGATACTACGCCGAACAGTCTTTATACGATTCAAGCGGATAGAACAAATGGAAAAATCCCCGCCAGTGGGAGCGTTGAGTTTTATCTAAAACTTCATAATGTTGAACATGATCAAACATTGCCAAGAGATTTTACCCTAAGAATTTCACCAGTTTCACAATCTTGGGAGGAAGGATATGGTTTAGATTTAGATAATTACACAGACTTAACTTATGATGGCACAGGTTCAAACTGGATAAACGCATCTGCACATACAAAGTGGAAAGATATTACAAATACTACTTTGCAGGGCGGGAGCTTTTTAAGCCATTCAAATGACGGTGCTAGGGGAAGTCATTATAATGAATTTAATTATAGCCAGAACTTTGATGTTGGTAATGAAGATTTAGAAGTTAAAATTACTGGTTTGGTGGAAAAGTGGATTAAGGGAGAATATCCAAATTATGGAGTAGGCTTGTTTTTGACTGCAAGCCAAGCAAGTGGTAGTCGTTCTTATTACACAAAAAGATTTTCAGCGAGAGATAGTGAATATTTCTTTAAACGACCTACTATTGAGGCCCGATGGGATAGTAGTCGAAAAGATCATAGAGGTAATTTTTATGTAGAGAACAACGCCTTAAGTGCAGCTGATAATAAAAATACGCTTTATCTATACAATTATGTAAGAGGGCAATTAAAAGACATCAATGGTGTTGGAACCGGCAAAATCTTTGTCACACTTCACACTTCTGCATCCAGCGGTATGCAATTAACACCCACACAAACAACGACAGCCCATGTACCAGTTACCGGAGGTCACGTTGAAACTGGGATCTATAGTGCTTCTTTTGCCCTAGATACTACGTCGAGTGTAGTATATGATAAATGGTTTAGTGGAAACATAAACCCTTCCTCTGCCACTCATTATTCAACAAGCTCTTTTAAACCAATAGATTTCGTGGCTGGAAATACATATTATATTTCTGAATATGTGACGACAATTACCAATCTTCAGTCTGAGTATTCAAATGATGATATTACGAGGGTGCGTTTGTTTACAAGATTAAAAGATTGGAGGCCAACTATTTATTCAGTAGCATCTAATGAAATTCAAAATGAATTTGTTGAGGATGCTTTTTACAAAGTTGTTAGAGAGGTCGATGGTAGCGATGTTGTCTTATATGGAACGGGTAGTGATAACCACACTTTGATTTCCTATGATATATCAGGAAGCTATTTTGATTTAGATATGCGTATGTTAGAACCAAATTATTCTTATTCTATTAAGTTTTTATTTTATATCAATGGAGCATACGAAGAACAACCAGAAAGTTTTAAATTTCGTGTAAAAGAGTAGTGTGAAATGGCTGATATTAAAAAACTTTTTGAAAAAAGAAAAAGCGAAAAAATCTTATCGAATGCTAACTTAAACAAAATTGGTGAAGGTGTCGAATCCGCTGATTATGTCAAGAGTAACATAAAAGATAAAAAAACATTTCTTCCGCACATAGATTTTACGTCTGCTTCAAACTTTGCAAAATATGGATCAGCAGAAAAATATTATGCAGACTCTATTGCATATATTACTCATGAATATCCTTATGATGGCTCTTTAAAAGAAAAGATCAATTGGGACTTATCGTCTTCTTATCTTGATCGATACATTTTTCAAAATGAATACCCAAGGACAAACGGTTATATTGCGGTTGGTCATAGTTATGGTACAAAAACTAATGTTACAGGTGATTACGATACTTTTTCAACAAGCCAACAAGAGTATATTCTTGTTAAAGGAACTCCACACCCAATTACCGGGTCTGGTGATCTGCGTACAAACTGGGAACAATATAATCTTTATAGCACCTCAAGCACAGGAAGATATAATCTTGAAATAGACGGTCAAAACGGTCTAGCTGTTGAATTTTGGATGAATCGTAATAGTCTTGATTCTTCTGAATCACGTAGGCAAGTTATTTTTGATCTTTGGAATAGTGGCACCTTTGGCTCATCTACTCTCCCTTATGGCCGCTTTCGTGTAGAACTAACATCCTCTGGCTTAGGGAATAAGGCAGGTGAAGACGGTCCAGTTTTTAATGTTGAGCTTCGTTCGGGTTCTGCCGGATTTTCTGCACTGAAACATAACACCGCACACTGGGCCGGACCACATGCAACTACGATTGCATTATCTTCTAGTGTTAATCTTACTGGCTCTTGGAATCATTTTGCATTAACGTTTAAAAACTCTGATAATCAAATGGTTGGAAAGCTTTTTTGCAATGGCCAACTTGCAGATACTCTTATTACTGGTTCAAGTATCGGTAAAGTAACGGGCTCGATGCTTGGAACAATCGGGTCACTTGTAACTAATGTTTCTGGTACGTATGCCGGAATTGGGGCAGCAAAACTTTCTGCTTCTTTGGACGAATTTAGATATTGGAGAAGATATAGAACTCCAGAGCAAGTAGGTCGTAACTGGTTCACCCAGGTCGGTGGCGGAACAAATACCGATATTACGAATGCTGATTCAGCTTCTACAAAGTATAGTTATGATAATCCAGTTGATTTAGGTGTTTATTATAAGTTTAATGAGGGGATTACAAGTGCAACATCAACTTTATCACAAGATTCTGTTGTCCTTGATTACTCTGGAAGGACTTCTAATGGTGCCTGGACCGGTTATGCATTTGGGAGTCGATTCACTGGTTCTGCAATTATACTATCTAAAAAAGCAAAATCAGAATTTAAAGATCCTATAATCTATTCAAATCACCCAGAGGTATCTTCTTATAAAGCCAAAAAAACTCAACAAGGTAAGGTATATGATTATGAAAATAATGCATCAATTTATAACTCAATACCAGCCTGGATACTACAAGAAGATGAAGACAAAGATAGAAACACACTTAAAGATTTAACACAAATTATTTCTAGCTATTTTGACACTTTGCATTTACAAATTGAATCTCTTAAAAAGATTAAAAATGCAGAATACACTTCTGGTAGTAATAAACCTTATCCTTTCACTGATCGCTTACTAAACTCAGTTGGCCTGATTACATCGGAAATATTTTCAGATGCATCTGACTTAGAGTATCTTGCCTCACAAGATGATCATCGAATCTTTGAACAAAAGATAAATGAAACAAAGAATAATATTTATAAAAATATTTATAACAATTTATCTCATATATACAAATCAAAGGGAACAGAGAAATCATTTAGGAATCTTATAAGATGCTATGGTGTCGGTGAAGAACTTGTAAATCTTAGAATTTATGGAGATAATATAACTCACAAGTTAGATAATGATTTTGATTTTAGGGTTGTTAAAAAAAGGTATGCTGATTTCCATGATAAAGCAAGATTTGACGCAACCGTATTTCAACAAACATCTAGCTTGCATGTCAATAGTCAAGGATCTATCGATGTCAATAATCATATGTGGTATCGAGGAAACACATATGAAGCCGAAACAAATTTTCCAACAAAATTACCTTTAGGCGATAAAAATTATGTTCCTAACGACTTTGTTAATGCTTCGATATACGGTTGTCACACCCTTGGAACAGATAACGATTGGGCTTCAAGTGATTATGCAAACTTCCAAGTATCCTCAGTTCGCCCGAATATTTATTCTAAAGATGCTTATTTTCAATTAACAGGCACCAGTGGTGGATATTTTCCGTCATTAACAAGTAGTCTTTTTAAGGATGTTTACAACGATTCAAGATGGAATTTTGCAGTTAGAATAAAACCAGATAACTATCCTTACGCTGCAAGCGTTTCATCCAGTGATGTTGGTGATTGGAAAGTTTATTTCTCTGGATATCAATATGTTCTTGATACCCTCGTAGATTCTTTTACTGTGTCTGGCTCTATTGATAGATTTGGAGCTTATCGTTTCATGACGCATGATAAAAAGTTCTTTGTTGGTGCTCATAGAACGAATTTTGACGGTGCAACCCTACAACGCGCAGACTCAAGAATTTCATCATTACGTGTTTGGATGGATTATTTAGATAACGATACGCTCAAGATTCACGCTAAAGACGTAGAAAATTTCGGCTCAAAACATCCATATAGAAACACTTGGTTGTCTCAGATGAGCAAGTCATTAGGAAATATAAATGGAACAAGCCAATATGTTCCAACTTCAGAGACACTAGTTTTAAATTGGGATTTTGATACTGTTACGGGATCAAATGCAAGCGGAGAATTTGTAGTAGAAGATGCTTCTTCTGGTTCTGTTTCTGATACATCACGATGGGGTTGGTTTGGAAACACCGCTGAGTATCAACATACAGGCCGTGGCTATGGATTCCCCACTAATGAAACAGGTTCAATAAATAGGTTGTATGTTCAAACTGCAAAACAACAATTGCCTGAAACTATTCATAGTTCAGATATGATATCGCTTGTAGATGATAATACAAGACAATTATTTACTCGCGAATCCCGACCACAAGATTATTACTTCGCTTTTGAAAAGAGCATGTATGGTGCGATTTCGGAACAGATGCTAAACTTATTTGCGACTATCGTTGATTTTAATAATTTAATTGGTGAGCCTGTAAATCGTTATAGACAAGATTATAAAGACATGGAAAAGTTAAGATCTCTTTATTTTGAAAGAGTTCGAAACACACCAGATTTTAAAAAGTTTGTTGATTATTTTAAATGGATTGACTCCTCAATTGGTTTGATGCTGACCCAGTTGATTCCTGCAACATCACGATTTGCTGATAAAGTACGGAATATGGTTGAAAGTCATATTCTTGAAAGAAACAAATATTGGACAAAATTTCCTACTTTAGAATCAAAAGCATCTGATCCTGAAGGCGGCTTATTCGGCATTAATGAAATGCTTTATCCGTGGAAACGCGGACATTCGCCAGTCATTAATTCAGAAACTGGAAGTAATTGTTTTTGGTGGGATGAAAGAGCAAAACGCGATGGAACAAATATAACATCCGGTGATTCAGCAGTCGATACCCAACGTAATACGATTAGAATAGCAAAAGATTTTAGAAGCGGAAGCGGCCCTAATGTTGCAGATTCTTGGACTGGTGCATCAGATACGACAACCATAACGTATGAAGGCCAAGCCTATGCAATAAGAAACTTTACAAAGCCTTACAAACTGACAGTTGATGAGTCGCCTGAATATCGTGGTGGTTCAAATTTTCCAAAAACAAAAAAGATTCAATGGACACATTCAACGTTAAAGACCGCTGTTAATACGGGTACAAGATTAAGAGTTGAAGCTAACTCTATTGTAAAAGAAAAACAATGTAACGATGTTATTGCACCTAATGAAAAAACTAGACTAGAGGCACAGTTTGGAAGTAATTTATCACCAGACGGCCATGTATCTCCCTACCCTGTAGAATCTTACAACGGCGGCAATGCATCAATTTTTGCTCCATTTAGCTTATTTAGTTCCTCTTTGTCATCTTCTTTTCTTGGTGGGTTTAAAGAGAGTGTTATACTAACAAATTACCATGATGATTCATATGGTAATGATCAAGAAATTCCAGCTCAAGGCCCATTTACTAATGCTCATGTTGGAGGAAGACAGCATCGACACGCACGGATAAATACTGCTTCAGCAGACATAAAAACAAATAGAGCAGAAGCATGGTCCTTGACCGGACCTGATGGAATGATCACCATTGGATCAGTCTCTCCAATAAATGAACCTCAATTTCCCCGTGCAACATATCTTAGAGACGGAACTGCAAAACGCCCATTAAACATCCGTAATATCAAATGGGATACAGGGTCAGCTGTTGGGGGAAATTATCGCAAAGATTATGAGATAATCCAAACATCAGGTAGGATAAAAAATAATAGATACTTTGTCAAGGCTGAAGGTTTTACACCTTTTGAGAATCTCCTTACGGCTTCTTCTACATATATTTCTGGTGTTGTAGATTTTTCAATACCAAGATATGATTTAACGGGAACAAATAAATTTATTTTTGTGGAAAGATTCTCTGCACCTGGCGGACCAGAAGTTTCCCGCGCAAGACTTGATGTAAACGCTGAAGAATATGGTATTTATAATCAATTAAATTATCGAAACCTTGCAGTTCGCACACCACTGAAACAATGGTATTCAGAACATTGTGGTCAGTTTGGTATCGACCCAGGTCCAAACCCAGATCAAGAATTTCAACATGATTCAGCGTATAAAACTAACCCATTATCTTATGATGGTGTTGTTGCTTCTTTTCACAAGGTAAATAGAAATCCTGTAAATATACCAGCAATTAGTGAATCTTGTGATGGTGGTATTTTTGAAAATAATTTTGCAATTATGAAGATCGGCAATTCTGAAGGCACTGAGTTAATAGGCTCAGGTGAGTCCCAGCCACACTTAAGAGTTCTTCCAGTAAGTAGTTCTCAACCATTTCCGTCTTTAGGTGCAGCAGGTTTCTCGGTTTCTTTTTGGCTCACTGTAACCGCAAGCTACCACAGGGATAGGGTTCTGATGTCAAGGTGGCAGAGTGATGCCCATACAACCACCACCACCGAAAGCGATTGGCGAATCTATATCCCGGCTAACGAAACAAATCAAATTAAATTTGAAATGATAGATACTCTTACAACTACAGCCAAATCAGCAATTAACTCAGGGACTACTTTAATAAACCCAGTTAATGGTGCTTGGCATCATGTTCTCTGTAGATACCTTAGAGGAGGATCAGGACCAACATATAATTGGACTATGGATGTGTATGTAGATGGTTCTGGTTCCGACACTTTCACTCACACAGGTGTCACAAACGAGACAACAGCAACAGGAAGGACGTATATTGGCGCACAATATGATACTGGTATTGGATATGCATCCCAGGAAGCAACCCTCGGTTTCGGAGAAGGCTTTCTTGATGAATTTGCTATGTGGTATAATTTTGACTCTCCACCCGGAGCAGCTGAAGCAGTTCTTTTATATAACAATGGTTGCCCAACTGATTTGGAACAAACTATTGGTGTAGATACACCATCTAATTGGTGGAGAATGGGCGATGGCGTCGGCGACGGCACGGCAGACAGCAGCACTGCGCTTGGGAGTATAAAAGATCAAATTGGATCGAACGAGGTTATAATTCGAATTCCAAAGTTTGCCAATATCTCCGGGTCTGAGATGGGTTGCCCAGTTATAAGCTATGTGACTTGTAGCACATTTGCTACACATAAGACCCAGTATGATAATTGGTATGTTCAACATCCGATTCCAAGAAGTGACACACGGTATCATTGGATTACTGCATCCATTTTACCTGAAGGTCTATTTTCTTCATCTTTGGTTGGGCATGTTGATTCTCGCTTCTCACAACCAAGTGGCTCTGTATCATCAAAACCATATACCAAATTGCAATTTTTATCTGCAAGTGAATTTGGTTCGTATAAAGGCGCACAACAAAGATGGGGTCGTTCAAGACATGCAGGAAAAATAACTCCTACGGATTTTGTAGGTATTAATTACAATCTTTATGAGCCATTAACAAGTTCAACAAACGTTTTAGGTTATCCATCTACCGTTCCTTTGATGGATACGGTTAGCGCAGTTGCACTTCAATATATTAATACTACGACGGTGCCCCAAACCAGCTTCGCAGACGACTCGATTTTTCACATAGGGGAGACATTCAATGCTCTTATGTTACGACGTAACGGTCCTTATCAATATCCTTCGTGGAAACAAATTAGAACAGGCGAACATCCAATCGCTCGTTATCAGAGAAGAAACAATTTATATTCTGTTATGGCTACTCCAAAGGTAATTAATTTACCAAATGGTGCTGGCTCGGGCAACTCAACAGATTATTTTGATACAAGACCTGATTCATTCGAGCAGTTTATTGAACCTCCAGTTACATTTAGATATAAAGCTCTTAATACTGATGTTGGAATTGAAGGGAATGAAATGATTAAATTAAGGCACTCACACGACAACAATCTTTGTTTGTGGAGTCCAGGCATTTCAACTACTCAATCTGTATCTGATTATCGTGGTGAGCCAGGTCAAACAAATGCAGAACAAATTCATGATAAGATGATGAGCGATCAAAATGTTGCTACTACAATTCGTTATGTTTCTCACAACCAAACTGTATATCCAAGAGAAATGAATACAGGATTAAACATCATTCGTGGAAGAAAAAATTATACAGAAGATGCAGAATTTACTGTTGGGGATGATCATACTTATTCTTCTTCACTATCAAATGGTGATAACGGCATTGATCGTGGCCCACTTGAAAGAAGAACTTTTTGGCGAGATAACGAAAAAGATAGGCAAAGAAGATCAAGAATTCTTTCTGGAACAAATGACATCGAGATTGATACTACATTACCCAACTCACAAGGTGTAAAGAATGGATATGCAGCTGGTGTATATGGTATGGGCCGCACACCAATCGAATGGGGCATGGATGACAGCATAATCGCGGACTTAAGCGGCGGAACAGGTCGTGGAATTATTGAATATTTCCCAGACACTGGCGAGCTTAATTCTATGAATTATCATACATTTGCTGGTTGGGCTGGAACTGCGGAGTATTCGATGAGGGGGGCATATATATCTCAAGCAACAAGTGGAACATGGTATCCAACTTGTTCTGCTTTCTATACTCACTTTCCAAGACTTTGGACAGGGGCTAGTCAGGCTTCAGTTGCAATGACTCCACCAAAATGGAGAACTTCTGAGATTTCCGGTAAGTATCCTTGGTTTGATTCTTATGCAGAATACTCAAGTGATATTCGCTCTATAGCTAAAAATTTCACAATCCTTCCAGAGTTTAAGATTTCTGAACATATGAACTATTATGGGGATTTGGAATTTAGAAAACAGAATAATAAATTTTTGTCATTGCCTGGTGCTTTCAATTCGACCAGCAGCGCACTCCTTTACACTCAACCAGATGGATCAAGAGTTTTTGATGAGAAATTTTTTAACGATTATTCACACACGGACTTTCAAAAATACTTTGGAAAGTTTGGTAACAACCCCAGCGGCATAACATTAAAGTGTAATGCGGTTAAAAAATTGTTACCATATCACGGGTTTTATCCAAAGCACCGTTCATTGCAACTTGCTTCAATGTTTAGTCAGTCTATTGCTCCCTATATTCACGGAATTAATTGGAGCGCAAGTTTGCCACCTCTCGACTCAGTTTCTCCATCGTCAGGCAATTTGGCTGTTCAATCTTTGTTGCAGCCATTTTTCGCGCCTGGTATTATGTATAATACAATTAAATCCGGTGTAGCCGTGGATTGGGCTGCGATGACTGGTTCTCAATTAAGTTCGGCCCTTAATGCGAATTTTGCTTTTGGTATTATTAATCAACCTGCAAACTTTAGAATTCCTTTTGAATCTATTCTAGATCCTCTAGGTTCTCAAGGTTTGCCTGGATCAGGCTCAAATAATGATGAAAAATCAAAACTTGCACTATTAATACCAACATATCAAACCGGTACTGAAAATGGCGTTCTTGACCAATTCGCAGCGTTTCCTTTTGAGAGGCATCGCAAACCGTTTGTTAGGATAACTGACACCAATCGCGCTAAGGCTACAGCCAATAAATCTTATGGACTTTATCAACTTGCTATGTCTAATTTCTTAGCAGAAGTTCCGAACTTTTTCTTAAATACACCAGGTGGAACCATGAAAAGGATTGTTTCTGACTTGGAACAAGGCGATATTAGTTTAAAAGCCGGTAAGCGTTATTACATGGACATAGTCCTTGAGAAAGATCCTGACTTAATCATGATGGAAGAATACTTTAATGGAGAGCGTACAGCAGGAGCACAAGCATATGACTTTGAAGGAAGAACGTTCGGCCCTCCATTCCGTGCTGGGTCGGGGACTCTCCTCGGCGGCGTTTACCAAAATCCCGAAGCACCGTCCTATGCACCCTATACTCCTCCATATTTTTATGGAAAGTCAAAAATGACAATTGAATATGTGGCAACAACCCAGGACGAAGCTAATTTTGATTTTCAAAGATTTTTCCAAAATGCAACCAAGTCTTATTCAAACCCTGTGCTAGATGAAAAATTTGATTCAATAAAGGGTGCAACCGATTATCCTTGGGCCGCCTCGTCTTCTGCCATGCAATTAACAGCATCATTAAACACTTTTGGATTGTTTAGACCAAAGCAATCTCGGTTCAATGCACAAACTGGTTTTCTCGAATCAGTTGTTGATGATCCTAACGCTGATAGAAGTCTCTGGGTTATTAGCCCAAAAATGGAAACACCAGTTTTAGACTTCGCATCAAACACAAGAGGCCCACCAACAGATGGTCCGCGTGGAATGTGGTGTGGTTATGGTAAAAAACCAACTGGAAATGGGATTAGATTTAGTGTTGAGCCAACATTTACTGGACAATTAAAACCTCTCGCTCCAAACGGCGGCCCATCTGGTTCTCTTGTTGTCGGCGGCGCTGACACAGAAGGATTCGGTACAAGTGAAGTAAATGCTGCGATCTTTAGACAGAACAGATCAGAAAAGATTGGCGAAATTTCAGATGGAAAAGAAATTTCAGAAGCCATTGTAGCTATACCTTATGCGTCAAACAGGTTACGGAGTGGGAATTATGCAAAAACTCTTAGGAGATTTGGCAAAAACTTCTTCTCGATAGATCCTACAAGTTTTAATTTTTATAGAGATTGGTATCTGGCAAACAAGTTTCCTGTTGACTCAAACATCCCGCTAACACTTGATGAATTGACTACCAAGTATGACGCGACAGCTTTGGGAAGACCATTTAGCAATTCTATTATTAAGATGATAACATTGATGGACAAATATTCCATCCCTCCTGAATTTGACTCTTTAACATATTCTCGTGGTGCCCCCCATGAGAAGATTTTCCCTGTTGCAATGTATATGTTTGAGTTTAATCATACTCTAAAAGAGAAAGATTTGGTAGATATTTGGCAAGGAGTAATGCCAGATATTTCACGGACAGCTCAATTGTCAAATCCAGAAATTGATAATAATGTTTTTAGCCACCCAACAGGAATCACAGAATTTTTCGGCGGCAAGTTACTCCCAGAAGAAATCCGATGGATGGTCTTTAAAGTCAAGAGAAAAGCTAAAAAGGATTATTATGAAATGACTGCTGATATCAGTGATGATAATAAATTTAAAAATAAATTTAGTGTAAGTAATGTTAAGATTCCATATAGTTATAACTGGCCTTATGATTATTTTTCACTGGTAGAGTTAGCAGAAATGGAAGCGGAATTCACGATTGAACCGAATAATACTCCAGCGGTAAATACTGGACCCATTGTATTTACACCACCAGTAGAGCTGCCGGAAAATGTATCTACTAGGACGGGCGGAGCCATTACTACAGGTACTGGTCGCTCTCGTCGAGGCGGCGGAACTGGTGGCGGCGGATACGGTGGATCAGGTGGGGGAGAACTATAGTGAAGTTTTTAAATAAAAAAGATCAAGTAATAGATCTCCAACTAACTCAGTTCGGCAAACGATTACTCTCTACTGGTCAGTTCAAACCAACTTATTATGCTTTTTTTGACGATGGTATTTTATATGACACTCAATATGCTGGTAATATTGGGAAAGAGATACAAAACAAGACACAAGAAAGAATTATTTCTGACACTCCCCAGCTACAAACACAGTATGTATTTTCGGGAATTGAGTCTAAAATATCCAAGGCAAATGAAATTGCTAGAACCCAACAAGATGAACAAGGTTTTGTTCATGATCCTGGAACTCTTGAAGTTATTGATCAGTCAAGTTTTTTTCAATCTGAAGACGATAGACAATATTCTCTGACCTCGATGCTAGGAACGTCAGGTTATAATAGTGACAATATGCCATCTTGGAGGGCTTCATTTATACATGGAAAAATTTCTGGGTCTGCGAACGCTCAATTTACTGGCAGCTGCTCAAATCAAATTGTTAATATACCAGAGATTACCCCTTATGATATTACATATAACACAATGGTTCAAGAAGTTCCTTCTAGTAAGTTACAAAATTATCAAGAAACAGATACGGATAGATTATACGGAACTCAGGCAATAAAAGTTATTGAAAGAGATTCCATGCTGCTTCTTGAAATAGACGAAGAAAATACAGATTTTTTAAATGAAAATTTTGATATAGAAGTTTTTAAAATAGAGGAAGAAATCTCACAAAATAATAGTTTATGTTCTAATAGTAAGAAAGAGACTCTAACTCCACTATATTTTATTAAGAAATATTCTCCAATAGAAAATGGGATTATTAAAGATCGACAAGATATTTTAGATTCGTTTGGAGATGAATTAGATTTAGATGAAACTTACGTAGAATATTATTTTGATATTTTAACCGATAATGAAATACCAAAAGATGCAATTTGTGAATATATAAAGAATAGCGGTAATGGAATCTTTTCTCAAAGGGTTATTGAATGTGAAGAATTTGAAGAAGAAGATGAACAAAAATCGCCATCTGATCTTTATAGTACGGACGTAGATTATTAAAGGAGTTGTTGAGAATGGAATTTGTAGAGATTGATGAGCTTGTTGGAAAACTTATTCCCCGTGTTCATTTTAATAAGATAACACTTGAAAATGGTGGCAACGAAGCTAGCGCAAGAACAAACCCACATATTCAAGAGCCCGGAAGCACAAGGACAACTGGGCTTGTCGAAGGAACAAAGATAACTCAACCCCCACCCGGAGGCAGTTTCGGTCCAGATCAAGAACCTGATTCGCCAGATAATCTAAAAGTAACTTTAGATTTGGTCGCAAAAGACCGAATTAAAAATTTGCAAAACTCTTGGTTTGGGGATATTGGCTTTACAAGTAAGACGACAGACACCCCAAAACCATTCGATCTTAGAGATTATATAAATATACATATTTTAAAAATAGACAGTTCTAATGCAGATACT
>TARA_R110002074_G_scaffold226619_4_pt1 | contig 17698 bp, 18 predicted proteins | sample TARA_R110002074 | Tara Oceans TARA_R110002074 (sample SAMEA4397215) | marine metagenome | biome: Polar Biome; feature: [MIX] marine epipelagic wind mixed layer (ENVO:01000061); material: water (ENVO:00002006), including particulate matter (ENVO:01000060) such as... | depth 10-100 m | reverse complement strand
CGGCTCGCGAATAAAAAGCTCTTCGATCTGCGCCGGGTCAGTGACGGACGCGTTGGCACGCACCAACACTTCCTGTTCGTCGGATTTGAAGCTACCCGCCGGCACGTCGTAGCGCGCGTTCTGCATCACCTTAACAACGTCAGCCACCGACAGCCCATAGCTGGCGAGGCGCAGCGGGTTTAGCTTAACCCGAAGCACGCGCTCTTGATCGCCGAACAAGTTAACGTCAGCGACCCCTTCGACTGCCGTCAATTCCGGGATCACCTGATCTTCGACGATACGTGTCAGATCATCGATCTGTATTCGGTCACTCCACACTGCGAGCGAGACAATCGGGCTGGCGTCAGCGTCAGCTTTGATCACGGTGATGTTTTCAACCCGGTCCGGCAGTTGCCGCTCGATCCGGCTGACGGCTTCGCGCACATCGGTTGCGGCGTCCGACAAATTGATCGATGGGCTGAACACGACGCGAATGCGGAAATTATTTTCCTCGCTGGACGCACGCACTTCTTTAACGCCATTGACCCGGGCGACGGCGGCTTCGACAACGCTGGTGACCTCGGCGTCCAAGGTCTCCGGTGATGCGCCCGGGTAGTCGCCCCGCACGGTGACGATGGGCCGGTCGACGTCCGGCAACTCCCGCACCTCAACACCCAAAATCGCGCCGATACCGGCGATCATGATCAACAGATTCAAAACGATGGCGAGATACGGTCTGCGCACGCTGATTGCGGGCAAATCGTTCATGGCGTCGGATTGGTCGGACCTTGGCGTCGTGTCAGACATAGCGGCTGGCCTTTAAATCCTCTAAACTTATGGGTTCTGCGACCCGGATATCTCGACGGTACGACCTGGGCGCAGGCGCTGCACGCCTTCAACGACCACAATGTCGCCGGGTACAATGTCGCCCTCGATCAAAACCTTGCTGTTCAGGCGCCGGCGAGACGTAACATCAACGCGTTCCGCCGCCCCATCACGAATGCGCCACACAAAGCTTTTGCCGTCCTGCCACTGCAAGGCAAGTTCCGGCACGCTCGCCAGCGTCGGGCCCGGTAGCGGCAATTTGACGAAAAACGACATGCCGGGGCGCAACAGATCTTCGCCATTCGGAAAGGCGGCACGCACCAAAACTGTCCGCGATACGGGGTCGACACGGCTGTCGATTTTATCGATCTGCCCGCTGACGGGTTGGTCCGGAAACGTAGGCGTACTGGCGGTCAGCGGCATCCCGACCGACAGTCTGGATAAATAACGCTCGGCAATTTCAAATTCAACCAACAACGTCGTGCGGTCATCCAAGGTGATGATTTCGGTCGCCGTCGTCACCCGGTCGCCGATTTCAACCTTGGGGATGCCAATAATGCCAGCAAACGGTGCGCGGGTAGTCCGATCTGCAAACGCTTCTTTGGTCTGGCTAACTTCAAGCTTCGCGCGCTGCAAAATAATTTCCGCGTCATCAACATTTGCCGATGAGCGCACGTTACTTTCCTTGAGCTTTTTCGCCCGTGCCAACGCGCTTTCCGCTTCTTTCACCCGGGTTTCCGCGACCCGCACGTTCAATGCTAAGGTGCGACTGTCGAGGCGCATCAGCACCACATCCTTTTCGACCGATGCCCCGGTCTGCACGGGAAATTCCACGATCTCGCCAGCGGCCTGCGGAAACAGCGTCACCGAGCGGATGGCACGCGCCGTGCCGATGGCCTCAATCACAACCGCATCTTGATCTTCGCCTACAGCCGCCACGAGGACCGGCACGCCTTTGATGGGCTTCTTGGCCTTATCGAACGTGGCTTTGGGCGCGACATTCGCGGTGGCAAACAGCGCGCCCCAATAGTCGTGCGTCCCCCAAAGGACGAGGGCGGCAAGTACGAGAACGGCGAACAGGCGTAGCTTTCGTCCTGACTTTGATGATTCGCTCACGATGCTATCTCCGGGGCATTGCCGGGCAGAAACCAACCACGCGCTGAAAACCTTGATTAGGCGTTCGAACTTCGCGTCGGCTGCCGACCCACCGGCAACCTTATTATTCTTACTCAAAATTGTGTGCCTTAAAAGCGTTATCAAGAGGTGACCCAGCGGCACAACAATACAAGTGGGCCGCCGCCTTAGATGAAAAATGAAACAAAAAAATGGCGTCGGGCACGACCGACGCCAAAATAATTCAGGAAACTGAGCGACAATTTTAGACGATTACTTTTTGATCGCAATTTTTCGCTTCGACGATTGAAAATCGCCAGCGCGCGGCATCGTAATCGTGAGGATGCCTTTTTCGACCTTCGCCTCGATTTTGTCAGCAATCGCGTCAGGTGGCAGGAAAATCCGCTGCGAGAAACAATCAGCGCATGCGCTGTGAATGGAAACGCCATTTTTCTCCTGGTCGCTGGCTTCGGACGTCTCGCCGCTTATCACCAACAGATTGCCGTCGATTTCTAACGTGACGTTTTCCGCATCCATACCCGGCACGGCACCACTTACATGGTACGCATCGTCTTCTTGCGTCAGATCAAACACCGGAGGCACAGCGGGCATTGATTGCGGTGAAAATGCGCTGATCGGCGCGAACCGTGCCATATCCGCCCAATGCCGCCTGAGATCAGCAAAATAGCGATCGGCTTGCGCGCGCCAAACGTCCACGCTGACCGGAGTCGATGGGCGGGCCGTTTCAGATGCGCTCAATGCAGGTGCTGAATCTAAGAATGACTTCATCATTGCTTGCCAATTGCCGAAGAAGTCATCGACGTAGCGCTCAAAATCCATAGGCACCACGCCACGTTTTGCAGCGTCAGATTTCTGGGTAACTTTGGCTACCGTAGCATCTTTTTTTGCACGGTTTCCCGGACTGCTTGCGGCCGACGAACGGCTCGCACTGGCCTGTTGTGTCATCTTTCTTCTCCCTTTTTGAGGTGAAGTGCAATTCTAGCCGAACCAACTGGCGACAACATTGATCTAAGTCAGTTGATTCGGAACGTTAGGCTCATTACTGCAGAAATTTTGACAGCGCGGTGCGTGACCAGCGTGACGGCGCAAAAAAGGTGGCTCCATGACGCACAACGGACAGGCAGTTGGACAGACGATGTCGACGGCGCCTACGCATGGCGACGCCTTGCAGTCTCGTTGGCGCTGAGATGCTGTCGGTAATGTTGGGGGCTGCCCTGCAATGCGTAGCCTTAGCTTTTTACATCCCGTTCGACGGCTTGATGACATTATATGTCGTTATATATTGTCTCTGGCCTGTTCGGGCTCGCACAGGGCGGGATCGTGCCCAGTTACGGAGATCGTACGGGCAGTACTTCCCGGCCAGCGAAGCCGACACCCGGGTGTCTCTGGTGCTCATGACCACCGTTATCAGTTTGGCCATCGGCGGCTGGATGTCAGGCGAGATTTTTGGCCTGACTGGTCGTATCAAATCGCGTTTTTGAACGGCATCGCATGGAATCTTTTGAATGTGGCGATCACGTTTTGGCTTTTGATCGGCACGCGGCGACCACCTAGCCGACCACAAGATAGCCTGCCGCAATACAGAAATACTCGTAAAACCGGTGCCCGTGCACTGGTCATGGGCATCTAGGGTGACTACTATTCAACAGATGATATTTCAGCGGAGAAATTGTATGCTGGCTACGGTTCGTCGACCACGTTCACGCATTGCGCTGATGACGTCCTTTGCGGCGCTCACCGTTGCCACCCTGACGACGGTGCCAGTGGCCGCATCCAACGCAGACGAAGTGCGCTCGCTGTCGGCAAATTTCCTGGCCGGTCACGTTGCACAAAAACGGCGCGATCTACCCGCCGCAATTAAATACCTAGGGCGCGCGCTCGAACAAGACGCCGGTGAGCCCAATTTGCTGCGTCGTACGTTTTTGTTTTCCCTGATGGACGGGCGCATTGATGACGGCTTAACGCTGGCGACCCGCTATCTCGAAATTGAGAAAAAAGCCCCAATCGCAACTCTGGCGCTTGCCGTTGCCGACGCCAAAAAAGGCGATTGGGCAGCGCTGAAGAAACGCATGTCGGGATTGGACAGTACAGGCTTGAACAGCTTTACCGCGCCGGCGCTGAACGCGTGGGCCACATTTGCCGCCGACGGCAAAGAAAAAGGTATTGAGGCCTTAAAGCCGTTACGTGATCTCGGTGGCACGCGGGTGTTGTACGACCTACACGTCGGCCTGATGCATGAATTGTCCGGCGACTTGGCCGCGGCTGAAACCTATTACATCAGCGTTACTAAAGACGATGGGGGCGCCACGCTTAGGGGCGCTCGTATCTTGGGCACCCTATATGAGCGCCAAGGCAAGATCGACGAAGCACGTGCCGCCTTTAACTTATATTTGCAAGCGCAACCGAATTCACAGTTCGTCGACGTCGACGTGGCACGCCTGGACACTGGCGGTAAGGATGCGCCGATTTTGGTCGGCAGTGCGAAAGACGGGGTCGCCGAAGCTTTATTCGGCATCGCGTCATCGCTGAACCGCCAAGGTGGCTACGAAACAGCCCTCGTGCTCGGCCAATTGGCGCTATATTTGCGTCCAGATTTCCCGGTCATGCGCTATACGGTCGGCGGAATATTGGAAGCTCTGGATCGCTTTAACGATGCCATTGATATCTACCGTGCAGTCGGCGACAACAACCCGTTTTCCAAATCGGCGAAGCTGCGCATTGCCGCGAATCTGGACCGGGAAAACCGCACCGACGAGTCGATTGAGCTCTTGCGGGATTTGACCGACGCCTGGAAAGACGATTTCAATGCACCCCTCGCACTTGGCGATGCCTATCGCCGCGCCGAACGCTGGGCCGAGGCGATTTCCACTTATGACGAAGCCGTTAAACGCATTGGCACCTTAGAGCCTCGGCATTGGCAAATCCTCTATACCCGCGGCATCGTTTTGGAGCGCGCCAAAGAATGGAAGCGCGCCGAAGAAGATTTCCTGAAAGCCCTCGAATTCGAAAAAGATCAACCCCTGGTGCTCAATTACTTAGGCTATTCCTGGGTCGAGCAAGGTGTACATTTGGAGCGCGCCCTCAAGATGATTGAGACCGCCGTCGCCAAACGCCCGCACGACGGCTATATCACCGATAGCCTGGGCTGGATCTATTACAAGCTCGGTCGTTATGCCGACGCGGTGCCGGAATTGGAGCGCGCCGTTGAACTGCGCCCCGAAGATCCGGTCATCAATGATCACTTAGGCGACGCTTATTGGCGCGTCGGTCGGCATCTGGAAGCGACGTTCCAGTGGAATCATGCACTGGTTCTAGGGCCAGACCCTGAGATCAAGACCGTAATTGAACAAAAACTCAAAAACGGCCTTGTCGAAGAAGCCGGCGCGGTAATCAAGACGACCCCGGATGGCGGCTGACCCTTCCTCGATATCCGAGCGCGCGCGGGCGAAAATTAACCTGACCCTCCACGTCACGGGCCGGCGCGACGACGGCTACCATTTGCTCGAAAGCGTCGTCGTGTTCGCCGATGTCGGCGACGAGATTGCTGTGACGCCATCGCTCGATGGTACGTTGACCCTCGATTATGACGGGCCTTTTGCAGACCTATTGCCGACACCTGCGGACAATTTGATTTTGCGCGCCGCTGCCGCGCTCAAACAGACATTCAGCATCGGCACCGGCGCACACATCCGGTTAACGAAAATTCTGCCGGTCGCATCCGGCATCGGCGGCGGTTCGGCCGATGCGGCCGCCACGCTCAGGGCGCTGGCACAGCTCTGGAACATCGACATCAACGCGCCCGCGTGTCGCCGCATTGCGCAGTCACTGGGCGCCGATGTGCCGGTGTGCCTAGCCGCACACCCCGCCATGATGACCGGGACCGGCGAGACCTTGGCATCTATCCCAACCCTCCCGGATACCGCCATGGTGCTGGTGAACCCGGGCGTTGAAGTCTCGACGCCTGCCGTGTTCAAGGCCCGCTCCGCGCCGTTTTCAACGACCGCCGGCTGGCCGCAGGAAACCGCCGATATCGAAGCCTTGGTCGACGCTATCCGGGCCCGGCACAACGATTTACAAGCCCCGGCTATCGGCCTTGCCCCCGAAATCGGCGTAGTATTGGAAGTTTTGGGCCGCGCCCCCGGTGCCCGGTTGGCGCGGATGTCCGGCAGCGGCGCCACCTGCTTTGCCCTGTGCGCCAGCTTGGCCGACGCCGAAGCCTGCGCAAGCGCCGTTCGCCAAGCATATCCGACCTGGTGGGTTACGGCTGCAGGGCTGCAAACGACTTAATTTCAGCGATCTACAAAAATCGTCACGTCGGGCTTGATGCCCTGGTCCGCTTAGACTATTTTCCCGGTCGTGTTCGAGGGTGTGCAAACAAATGCGCCCGACATCACAACGGTTGGGGCGTGGCGAAGTGGTCTAACGCACCGGTTTTTGGTATCGGCATTCCTAGGTTCGAATCCTAGCGCCCCAGCCATTTTATTTTTGAGCACCTTGCTAGATGACCAATTAATCTGTGTGAGACTCAACTTGGCATGTCCTTTACCAGCTTAGTTTGGCCAAATACCAGTTGAGCTGCCCTTAATTTCTTATAAAAATTCTTTAAAATCAATCTATTAGACTCCTTTTCATGCAAATACGTCAAATGGCGGAAATTGCACTCTTCTTCACAAATACTTTGAGAAGAAGAGTCGGCTCTCATGCCCTTCCGAACCGTCGAGTTCGAACCGCAGCACAAACTGAAGAGTAAAAGCGTCTGCAAATCTAGGGGCTTCTATTCAATATTCAATATTCAATTTCCAAACCTCCAGTGCTTACTTTAGATTAAATTGGGGGACGATATCGAAGCCTCTGCTGAAATTACAAGAATCTGAGGCACTAAAATGGGGTTATTTGACTACGATGGTCCAGTTGCGGACCATAAAGATTTGCAGGAAATTACTCTGCTTAGCGAGCTATCCGATGAGGATTGGTCTCGGGTACTGAAAATAGTTGAAACACGTCATTTTAAAGCCGGCGAGGACCTCATACGAGTCGGCGATAAGGACGATTCGTTTTATATTTTAACCAGTGGTTCCGTTGATGTCGTCGTCGAAAATGATGGACGAGAAACGGTGATGGCCGGCATTCCCGAAGGCTCCGTATTCGGCGAAATTGCGTTTTTTGACGGCGCCCCCAGAAGCGCGACAATTCGTGCCTGTAGTCGCGGCACCGCAGTCCGCGTCACGCGGGAGACCTTTGAGAGCCTCGCCGCTTGGGAGCCGCAGATTGCGCGTACCCTGCTCTTTGACTTGGGTCGGGTCCTTGCCATGCGACTCCGTTGGACGACAGACCGAGCAAATAAATAAAACAATCACCCTATCAAATCGTCCTGCGCGGAGTCCCTAAGCCATGAGCGATATCGCTGACAAACCGTTTCCCAGTTATCTCGAAATGCCGTCGCGCCTGCCGGCCTGGTTTTGGTGGGCGTTCCGGCTTGCGACGATTGCCGTCATGGTTTTCGTCATTTGGAAAGTTTGGGCCGAACCCAACTTAGGCTTCGCCATTTTCTGGAAGTTATTGATTCCGTCGTTGCCGTTGCTATTTGCCGTTGCCCCAGGGGTCTGGCGCCAAATATGCCCGATGGCGTTTATGAACCAGCTGCCGAGGACATTTGGCTTCTCACGCGAGTTGACGTTGCCGGTACGGGTTAAAAATTTAGCGTATTTCATCTCCGTGCTGGCCTTCTTCTTTCTCGTCAGCCTACGCCACATATATTTTAATCACGAACCGCTTGCCTGGATGGTGCTGATTTTTACCGCTTTGGGTTTGGCTTTTGTGGGCGGATTCTTTTTTAAGGGACGCAGCGGCTGGTGTGGCACTTTCTGCCCGCTGGCACCGATCCAAAAGGCCTACGGGCATGCACCGATCATTACCGTAAAGAACGGCTACTGCCCGTCTTGCGTCGGCTGTCAGAAGAACTGCTACGACTTCAATCCGCGCGCGGCGTTCTTGAGTGACTTGTCAGACAAGGACCTTTGGTACGCTGGGCACAAAAAATTCTTTGTTGCCGGGTTGCCCGGCTTTGCGATTGGTTTTTTTACCGCGACCGATCCCGCTGTGACCGGTCTGCTCGCTTATTTTTTGCATATGGCAACGTGGATTGTAACAACGCTCGGCATTTACATGGCCGCGCGGATTTTCATTAGGGTTTCTGATCACCGTATCGCCGCCATTTCCGCGCTTTCAGCGTTAAACATTTTCTATTGGTTTGCGGCCCAAGGGATTGTCGATACAGCATTCCAATTGGCGGGCAATACAGCGCCAACAGGGGCGGCGTATGTGTTGCAGGCAGTCGTCATGCTTGTGAGCATCAAGATCATCGCAAATGGCCTCAAGGCAGAAAAGGACTTCCGCGCCCTTACCGATGGCGCAAGCCAGCCCAAGGTCAGCGTCAAGGTCGATGCCGTGCGCGCCGGCGGCGCCAATACGGTAGACGACCTTGTCACCGATAAGGCGTCAGGAAGAAGCTTCGCTGCCAATCCTGATCGTAGCCTGTTGGATGGGATCGAGTCTGCTGGACTGACGCAGGACTTCGGTTGTCGCATGGGCATGTGTGGTGCCGATGCCATCGCAATCGTCGATGGGATGGAGAACCTGAGCCCGCCTAGCGACGACGAACTTGCGACGCTACGTCGCCTCGGCTTGGAAGGACGTGCGCGCATGGCATGCGTCTGCAAAGCCACCGGCGGTGGCGTTACCATCGATCTAAATATGGATCCCAATGACCTACCTGAACCACCTCCACCCGCAAACCAAGTTGACCTCGCTGAAGAAACCGGCGTGCAGAAAGTCGTTATCATCGGTAATGGTACGTCAGGCATGGCGGTCGCTGATGAAATCCGGCGATTAAGCCCGACGTGCAAGATTGATGTCATCGCCCGCGAAAATCACCCTTTCTATAATCGTATGGCCATCGGGCGATTGCTCTATGGCCGGACCGGACTAGATGACCTCAATCTGCTCGCGCCCGACTGGTACACGAAGAAAAACATTACTGTATGGCTGAACACTCAAGCGACGGATGTCGACCGGCTGCAGAAATTCGTCACACTTGGTACGGGTGAATCGCTCCCATATGACAAGTTAATCATGGCTCAGGGGGCTTCCGCTGCAGTGCCGCCGGCGGACGGCATCGAGATGGCAGGCTGCTTCGTATTGCGAGAAGCCGAAGACGCGCAGGCGATACGCGCATGGCGGCAGGAAAAGAACTGTACACGCGCCGTAGTTCAAGGCGGTGGCGTGTTGGGCGTAGAGGCGGCGGATGCACTTCGGCGCCTCAACCTCGACACTACCATCATTCAACGATCCGAACGACTGATGAACCGGGAATTGGATAGCCGCGGCAGCGAACTCCTTGAGCATTTTCTCAAGACGCTGGGGATTCATGTCATGACCGGCGCCTCGGTTGCGGCGATCAAGGGCACGGATCGCGTCGAAGGCGTCGAACTAACCAACGGCGATGTCATTCCAACCGATCTGTTTGTGACCTGCGCAGGCATCAAGGCCAATACCGAGTTGCCAAAAAAGATTGGACTGAAAGTGAATCGCGGCATCGTCGTGGATGCGCAAATGTGCACCTCGGACCCTGATATTTTCGCCATCGGCGACGTTGCTGAATTGCCGGGCACGGTGGGTGGACTATGGGCCGTCGGCACCGCGCAAGCAGCGGTCGCCGCACAGGCAGTGTTCGGTCAAAAGGCCACGTACACACCGCCGAATACAATGGTTAGCCTCAAAATAGATGGCATCGACGTGAAAGGCTTCGGCGACTTGGATCCAGCCGATGATGGCCTTGACCTATCCGAGCCGTCGGATAGCAGGAACCAGCATCGGCGTCTCATTATAAAAGGTGGCAAGCTCAAGGGCGCCGTGTTCGTCGGTCCGCCCGGAATTGGCAAAGACCTAGCGCACGTGATCCAAACCCAGGCCGATTTAACGCCCATCATAGAACGGCTTCGGGAAGGCGATTGGAAAGCACTGGGCGAAGCCTAGGCCCGTTACTCGCTGGATGATAATATTTCCGCTTTTGGCGGCGGCTATTAAAAAACTATTTTTTGGCCACGACGGCGCAATTATGATTCTAAAAACAGCCCTTCTGGGTAGCAATGACCGGTTGAGGTCACAATCATACCGAAAGAAAAATCGTATCGGCGGATGAAGAAATCAAGAATTCGATTTTCGCTTCTTGATTCCAAAAAGTGAATTTCGTTTGACGTATACGACTAAGATCGGCAACAGCATTGCTGCCGCAAAGATGGAAAGACCGATGATCAGGCCAATTCCGTCATCGGCGCGCATTTCGGCGCCAAAATGCGCAAGCAGAAAGCTTGCCGGGATCATACCTGCCAATGTCGAAACAGCGAACCGCATCGTTGTCAGGCGGGTCAGGCCAGCCGCGTAGCTGACGGCGTCGAAGGAGAGAAAAGGCAGTAACCGAGTAATAAAAACGACCACCGTCAGTCCGTTCTGCGTATTGATTTTCGTCTCCGGAATTCGCTCACCGACAAGTCTACGAACGAAGTCCCGCCCACAAACTCGAGCTACGGCGAAGGCCGCTATCGCACCGACTTCGGCACCAATCAAAACATAGATTGTACCCCATGTATGGCCGTAGGCCGCGCCTGCCGCGAGAGCGATCGGCGCGCTTGGTAAAGGGCTAAAGACGATTGCCGCAGCCATGATCGCCATGACAAGTAATGGTCCATAGAAACCCGCTTCGTCGACGAGTTCTCTTATCCGTTGCGGTTCGTAAAAGTCCGCTATTGTGCCGCTCGATGCTGCCATCCACCAGCCGACACCAAGCACACCAAGCAAGAACACGATGAGCAGGATACGAATATGTTTCATAGAACCTCGCTATAGGTTCTATGAAACATCACCGGCATATCGGCCCAGATACTGACGAGCAAAAATATTCTCCCTGACCTTTGGCTTGAAAATTGACCATTTTATATTCTCCGTCAGACGTTGTTCAAAGGCCAGTTGAAATAACCATTTGAGCATTTGAAGCATAGAGAATGATCTTGGTGTAGACCCTGCCGCCTCGCTTGAGAAGGCCAAATACCGGGGTTTTTTCGGCTGCACCACAACTGCGCTTGCTCTTCCTCTTCCGCTTATCGCCGAAATAACTCTTGTCCCCTTCGATCTCGCCACCGAACATGGCGTCGCTTTCAACTTCCAGCTCCAAAGTAATGATCTCGCGAAGTCGTAGAAAAAAGAAGGTGGCCGTTTTGGGTTCATGCCACAGAGACGAGCTGCCGTAAGAGCGGTCGATCCAGAAACAAAATGCTCGATCAGGCGGTCTTGTTTGTAATCGCTAAGTCGACTCTTCCGCATAGGTCCATGACAACCTCAAAATTGAGTTATCTGGGCCAGCCCCTTTATTTATTTGAAGCAAAGGCGAATGTGTTGATTTGAATCAATTCGCATTCTGAATTTTTCACTATTATTCAAGCCATCATGTTATTCTGCGGCAAGCAATGTCGCGTGAATCGTGACTTCGCCTCATCGAACCGAAGGATAAAGAAAAATGAGACGCATTCTAGCAGCTTTATTCACTTCAAGCAGTATCGCGTTTTTCTCAAGCACAGCCATAGCTGACGGAGGTTATGGAGGTATTTATGGAAGCCATGAAATGATGTGGGGCAACTGGGTTATGGGTCCCATCATGATGGTGGTGATGGTCATCATTGTTGTTGTCGCCATCGTGCTCGTCCTAAAAGCCTTTGGGCTTGGCGGCCATGCGAATGCCAAACTGGAATCCCAAAGCGGTGCGCTAGACATCCTCAATGAGCGCTTTGCCAAGGGGGAAATCGATAAGGCCGAGTACGAGGAACGCAAAACGGTGCTAGGCGCCTAACATTGCAGGTTGTCAGAACAATCCGTTTGCTTGCTGTACAGCACGCACGTACTCGACAATATATTGAAGTTGAGAATCGTTGACCTCAGGAATGGATTTCATATTGCCAAACTGCCAGTGATGCGCGCGCGCACCTTGTTTCGGTGCGAGGAAAAATGCCCCGTCGCTGTGGTGGCCTGGATGATAGATACGGCTAATGAACGTCGGTCCCTTGTCGGTGCCGCGTGCTGTCTTGCCGTGGCATGATGCACAATAGGCATCGTAGTTCATCTTGCCGAGATTAAGTTCTGGCGACATTTTTGGCTCGACTGGGTCTTGGAACTTCCAGTGCTCGCCTGCGAACACGGTCGACCCTGTTCCGACGAAGGCGATAACCGCGATCAAAATCGCAAAGCGGCTCAAAGGCATCGTCATTTTGCTTCCTCCAAATTAGTTTCGAAATTTTTGCTGCGCGTCCTACTCGAGAACCTCCGAGACCCCGGACACCTGTCTACTCCGGGAACACGAAAACTCCCGGTTAATCGAGGTCGAAACGACCTCGTCCGCTGTTTTTTCTGTTTCATCTGAATATTCGTTTAGCCAAAGTACCCCTAGGTAGACAAGTTCGATATTCGTAATATTCTCCGGGATACACGCATCATAGCTGTGCACCGAAGTTTTAGGTAGCTTATGCCTCAGTGCCAGAATGAACCGCTCGCATTCGTGAAGGCGCCAAACAGTATTGGAGAACGACTCAACGATGTCCTCCTCGTCGAGCCCAGCTTCACAAAGATACAGATACTCGGTTCCATCCAGACGATTTAGAGCGATCGGCAGATGATAGGATGCGAATACATTTCCAGTCCAAATCATCATCAAGGTCACGGATATCAAAAAGATGCGCATTTTTGATCCTTACATTTCGGTGTCGCTCTTAAAATCAGCAACACCGTTATGTCTGAAAGACCCTAAAGCTGACAGTTGGCGGAAGGTCAACATACCATTGCGATAAAACAACCGCTGCTTTGAGAAATGCTGAATTCCTTGTATAATGCCAGCTCACACCCTTAAGGGGTGATATGATGAATAGGTATGTCGTTACACAAAGAATCGTCTTTGTCATTTTGACGGCCTTGTTTTTGGCCGCCCCGCCCGCTTATGCCATATCACACAATGGCAATTTGAAAAGTTCACTGAGTTCACCCCTCGAAGAACTGCGATTATCTCTCTTAAGTATTTCGCGTGACGTTAAAGTCTCCAGTTCCATGGCCATTAATGCGGATTCGACCTATCGCATGATCGTGCCGAATAAGTGTAAAACTGCGGGTGAATCCGAATTACTCGAACTCACGAAGATATCTTCGATTGAGGAGTCTTTCGTGTTCATTCCGAAGCTCTGCATTTGGGTGGAGAGCGGCATGGACGAAAGTCCCATTTCCGTACGCCCGGACACAGGACTCATTGAGCATCTGAAATTACTGTTCAATGACATCATCATCTATCACATGCACGTTGGATGGCCTGCCGCAGTAGAGGCATACTTCCCGGCTTACTCGGATCTCGTCAGTCTCGTCATCTTGAATGCACACGACTTTTACGCAGGCAAAAGCCAAATTCGTCACCGCGCCGTCACCACGCGAGGCATTATAGAGTATGCCTTCCTTGGAACTCCAAAGACCGGAATGATTTGGAAAAAGATGACCCGCTTAGAGATGCAAGTTTATGCAGCGCAGAATTTTGCCTACGAATTCAGTCGTAGCAAACATGTTATCGCTTACTATGCACAGCTTAAGAGCTGCCAGCTTATAACGACCGATAAGCCTCAGAATATCGAGAAATGTTTTCCACTTCGCTTCAGTGGCTTTCTTTTGACGTTCGATTATCCGAACAGGTCTATAGTATCCGCTTCGCAAAAATAACATCGTTGTGCGGCGCTACATCACGAGGCTCATTCAGTGGGGTTGTGCATGGAGGTACGATAATGATCCGTGAACCCGAGATATCCCTGACGTAAACAGAAATCTTCTCAAAGGTATTAAACTTATATCTAATCACAGGACCTTGGCATGTCGAGCCAAGAGGCGTGTTGCCCGGCGAATGCATAAGCACAGCCGGGCAACCACATCAAAACATCAGGCGTAAGCCAGCGACGAAGAACAAGCCGTCGCCTTCCTCTCCTTCCTCTTCTCTTATATCCAGTGTATCACCGAAAACGCGCTCGTAATGAACACCTATGTAGGGTGCAACGGCGCGGTCGACCAGGTCGTAACTAAGACGTGCGCCAATTTCCATTGTTGGACCCCATGCAGCGACCCCGGCCCGATTGTCATCCCTAAGCGGCACGTCAAGCTCAATGCTTGGAGTCAGGATCAAATAGTTCGTTATCAGGGCCTCATATTCCGCTTCAAATCGGGCAGACGGCTTGTCAGAGACGAACAAGTCGGCATCAACTTCGAACCACAGTGGTGCCAAACCATGAATGCCGAGAACACCGTGAACGCGATCTCGTCCATCCGGCGTATCAAAACGAACGCCTGCGACAGCATCAAAGAATGTGGAGATTGGCTTTTGCAGACGCAATTGTGTCTCCATCGTCTCCAACGTATCGCTTCTGGTCTCGAATTCCCCTCGGTTTCTAATGACGAACTTTAACTCGTCCGTGCCGATCAGGGCATCACCATCCCACGCCAGAACGTCCGACTGGGCGTCACCGGTGAAGCGGTTTTCAAGTTGCTCAATTCGAACACCCCAGATTAACGGCTCAGCGTTCACAGAAGGCGAGGTCAGAAACGTCGCTAAAAACAGGCCTAAAAAGGCGGATACACGCTTCATGATTTGCCTCCTTCGTGATTCATCAAAGAAGCCGCTTTCGGCCCGCCTTCGACGACAATTTTGCGGAACATGCCAGCATCGGCGTGATAGGAAAGATGGCAATGAAACGCCCATTGCCCTGGCGCATCCACTTCAGTTTCTGAATATACCGTTGTGCCGGGCGCAACATTTATTACGTGTTTTATCGGGTCCCATTTGCCATTGCCGTTATCGAGAATCGACCACATCCCATGCAGATGCATCGGATGGGACATCATCGTTTCGTTCACAAACTTGAAACGTACACGCTCGCCGTACTGCAATACGATTGGGTCGGCATCATCGTATTTTACGCCATTAATGGACCAGATATACCGCTCCATGTTGCCGGTTAATCGCAATTCAATTTCGCGCGTGGCCTCACGATCCTCATACAGCGGCTTCTGCGCTTTGAGATCACTGTAAGATAGGAATTTACCACCATTTGCCGCAGACGGGGTCAGCCCACTTCCAGGCGCATAGAAGGGATCATCCTTCGCCGCAGTTCCAGACATGTTGCTGTGGTCCATGCCGGCCATGCTGCCGTTGCCGGTGCCGGTGCTGGCCATCTTACTGTGGTCCATGCCGGCCATGCTGCCGTTGCCCATGCCGGTCATCTTACTGTGGTCCATGCCGGCCATGCTGTCGTTGCCCATGCCGGTCATCTTACCGTGATCCATGCCGGCCATGCTGCCGTTGTCCATGCCGGCCATATCAGCCATAGTCAGCTTGGGGGCCTCACGCATTTCTGGGATATCGGCGACCATGCCCTCGCGTGGCGCTAAAGTGCCACGTACGCTTGCGGTACGCCCCATAGATTCAGCGAAAATGGCGTATGCCTGATCTTCGGCAGGTTGAACAATAACGTCATATGTTTCCGCTACGGCAATACGCAATTCATCAACACTAACAGGTTGCACATTATTACCATCAGCCTCAACCACAGTCATTTTGAGACCCGGAATACGGATATCGAAGTACGTTATTGCGGACGAGTTGATGAACCGCAATCTTATGCGTTCATTCGAGTTAAAAACACCGGTCCAGTTTTGCAATGAGGACTTGCCGTTGATGAGGGGAGTGAAGCCCTGCACGTCCTCAATATCACTTGGCAACATACGCATCTCGCCCCACATCAGCCGATCATCGAGCGCCGCACCGAGCCCCTTCTCTCCGGCATCGGAGAAGAAATCCGATATCGTTCGCTGTTTACGATTATAATAATCAGCTGACAATTTGAGATTGCGCATGACCCGACTGCCTGAATGCGGATGCGCATCCGTCAATTGAACGACATACTCGCGGTCGAACTTAAACGGTTCTCGTTTCTTCGGCTCGATAACAATGGCGCCGTAAGCACCGTCAGGTTCCTGAAACCCGGAATGACTATGAAACCAGTAGGTGCCGCTCTGAACGATCGGGAATTGATATGTAAACGTTTCGCCAGGCTCTATCCCCTCATAGCTGATGCCCGGAACGCCGTCCTGTTGGTATGGCAGGATAAGACCATGCCAATGGATCGACGTTGATTCGTCCAAATTATTTTTAACATTGATGGTTACATCTTCTCCTTCCTTAAACCGGAGAACCGGACCTGGTGTCTTATTGTTGTATCCGATTCCGACGCGTGTGAATTCGCCGGTATTGATCTCTACCCGATCGACGGAGAGAGAGTATTCGCCAGCGCTGACATGTGATGGGCTCGTAGCAGCCAGACCCAATCCAATAGCGGCAGCACAAAGTAAACTAAAGCGCGACATCGCGTGCTCCTTTGCAGGGATGCTGACGAGGAGTGGGCCAACCAATCACTTGGACGGCACCAAACTCGCTCGTTAGCACCGCTAATTAATGTGAAAGATTGATTTTGCCGACCATCCCGGAATCGTAATGACCAGGGACGTTGCAGGCGAATTCGAGCTTGGTATTCTCTGGGAACGTCCAGACAATTTCGCCGCTTTTACCCGGCTCCAATAATACGCTATTCGGATCGTTGTGCACTCCATGCCCCATAGATGCCTGCATTTTCTTGGCTGCGTCCCAATCGATCTTATCTGCCTGAATGACGCCTTGTTCCATCATCATCATCATTTCCGGTCCATGCGCCTTATGCATCTCGCCCGTCGCGATGTTGAATTCATGCACGAATTCGCCGTCATTCTTCACGATAAAGCGTACGGTCTCGCCTTCCTTCACCGAGATATTTTCTGGTTCGAAGTAATTATCATGCATTTTAACTTCGATCGTGCGCGTGGCGGCAGATGCCTTGCCCGGCGTACCTATGTTTGTTTTGGGACCATGACCTACGCCGGCCAGAGCCGTGGTCGCGGTGAAGCCGATGATGGCACCAAGTGCAATGGAGAAAATCGCTTTGGCGATGATATTTCGTTTCATGTGTGTAGTCCTTCGAATCTGAGTTTAATTATTCCATCGTGCGCAAACCGAGAATCGGCGCGCACCTGTAGCAATGTTAATCGGAATTGAGACTCAGAATCGAGGAGGGGGTGTTTCCGATTCCGGCATAAGCAAGAGCCGGAAATCATGAGAAAACTCAAACGTCACGCTCTCTGACGACAGGGAAACGATTTCGTTCATTTGATGATCACGGAGCGCCGAAGCCGCGCAATGTGTGACAGCGGTCAAACAACAATCGTCCGCAGAGTCTTCGCCGTGATCGGATGGGCACGTGTTCCCGTTCTTGCCATACTCATCCAAGCTGTAGGCATGGCTGGCATTGCCGCCCTGCCCCATTGCCTTTTGAGCCATCAAAGGGGTGGCGACCAGAAATAAAGCGACGAGTGTGACGAGAATGCGTTTCATTTGAAATTGAATATGGGTGCGAGCCACTGGCAGGTCAAGCCGGGAATGCATGTTGAATAAACTGGGACAACCTTAAGCTACTATCACAACTGGAAAATACCATAAATTCCCTGACCTTATCAATTGTGGACATGTTGAAGCGTTTTCATAAAAGAGGATTTTTCATTCGCAAAGGCTGAGCCATGGCGAGGCCGGCTCAAGTCAGCTTACTTT
>TARA_R110002074_G_scaffold61561_2_pt1 | contig 17735 bp, 16 predicted proteins | sample TARA_R110002074 | Tara Oceans TARA_R110002074 (sample SAMEA4397215) | marine metagenome | biome: Polar Biome; feature: [MIX] marine epipelagic wind mixed layer (ENVO:01000061); material: water (ENVO:00002006), including particulate matter (ENVO:01000060) such as... | depth 10-100 m | reverse complement strand
TCCTTTAATATGATTGGATAAAGGAGTTTTTTTACTAAAGTACTTTTTCCACTGCCAGAAACACCGGTTACTACGGTAAGCATATCTAGCGGAAATGTTACATTTATATTTTTAAGGTTATGTTCTCTAATACCTTTTATGGTAATATGGTTTTTAGAAGTTCTTCGCTCTTTAGGAACTTTAATTTCCATTTTCCCATTTAGATACTGAGCTGTAAGTGATTTAGATTTTAATATCTCACTCATTGTTCCTTGCGCAACAACTTTTCCGCCATGTGTACCTGCTTCTGGTCCTATATCAATTACCATATCAGCTGCCTTCATGATATCTTCATCATGCTCTACAACGATAACCGTATTTCCTAAATTCCGTAAAGATATTAGAACCTCTATAAGATTCTCTGTGTCTTTTGGATGCAGACCTATACTTGGTTCGTCTAATATATACATTGACCCTACCAAACTACTACCTAAAGATGTAGCGAGGTTTATTCGTTGACTTTCACCACCTGATAGTGTGTTCGATTTACGATTTATGGTAAGGTAATCTAAGCCGACCTTTTCTAGAAAACCTAGTCGTGTATTTATTTCTATCAATAACCTAGCGGCAATCGTAGCATCATTTTCGTTTAGTTTCAGCTCATTGAAGAAAACTATAAGTTTTTCTATAGATAACCCAACTAACGATGAAATTGAAGCACCACCAACTTTTACATAATCAGTCTCGGGCCGTAAGCGCTTACCATTACATACATCGCATTTAGTTTTACCACGATATCTAGATAGCATTACCCTGTTCTGTATCTTATATCTTTTCTCTTCTAACATTCCGAAGAACTTATGCAAGCCTATAAAATGAGCATTCCCTTTCCATACTAATTGTTGTTGTTCTTCTGATAGTTCATACCAAGGTTTATGAATTGGAAAATCATATTTATATGCAGAATTGACCAATTGATCACGGTACCAGCTCATGCTTTCACCACGCCAAGGGAAAATTGCATTTTCATAAACGGATAGTGCAGTATTGGGCACTACTAAATCTTGGTCTATACCGATTACATCACCGTAACCTTCACACTTAGGACATGCACCATAAGGATTATTAAAACTGAACAAATGCACATTTGGCTCTAGAAAGGTTATTCCATCAAGCTCAAACTTATTACTAAATGGCATCTGATTGCCAGTCTTCAAGTCCTCAACGATACAATTACCCTTACCTTCAAAAAAGGCGGTATCTATTGCATTTGCTAATCGATTGTAAAAGTCTTCATCATCTTTGGTAATAATTCTATCAATTACTAGATCAAAAGATTTACCAATATCTTCTGGGGCTTGGTCAATACGTAAAACTTCTTTTTTGTATTTAATACGAGCATAGCCCTGTTTTGAAAATAACTCTAACGATTTTATTGCATCTCTATCTTCTCGAATGGTGATAGGGGCAAGTAATAATAATTTAGTTTGCTCTTCAAAGGTTCTTACATGATTGACAACATCGGTTACCGTATGCTTTTTTACTTCTTTACCAGAAACAGGAGAAAATGTTTTACCAATACGGGCATATAGAAGTTTTATATAATCATAAATTTCTGTAGTTGTGCCTACTGTTGATCTAGGATTGGTTGAATTTACCTTTTGTTCAATAGCAATTGCAGGGGCAATACCTTTTATATAATCAACTTTCGGCTTGTCGAGCTTACCCAAAAATTGTCTTGCATAAGAAGAAAGGCTTTCTACATACCTTCTTTGACCTTCAGCATAAAGCGTGTCAAAAGCTAAGCTAGATTTACCAGAACCTGATAGCCCAGTAATTACAACAAGTTTATTTCTAGGAATAACTACATCTATATTTTTAAGATTGTGCAGTTTGGCACCCTTAATAATGATGTTCTCTTTCGGATTAATTTGGGATAGTGTAGGCATACGAATATCTAATTTTACAAAGATACGCTTTGCCTTTTTTCTGAACTAAAAAATGCAGTTTATCTAAAATATGGGAAGAAATTTTCACATTTTCATAAGAGTATCTATTTTTTTATATCTTTGGAATCTCACAAAAATTCAATTAGCCTATAACGCAACATTACTTTTTAAAGTTAGAATTTAACCACTAGACCCTTATTCATTGAATTTGGGACTACATTTTAACCCCTAAAGTAAAGTTATGGTAGTACAAATTGAAGATTCCCAATTAGTAAAACAATATATTCAAGGAGATGAAAGAGCGATTGAAGCACTTATCAATCGTCATAATTCTCGACTAACCGGTTTTATTTATTCTAAAGTAGGAGACCGCGAACTAACCGAAGATATTTTTCAAGATACATTTATGAAAGTTATACGCACCTTAAAAAAAGGAGCATATAATGAAGAAGGTAAATTTTTACCTTGGGTTATGCGTATTGCCCATAACTTGGTTATTGACCATTTTAGAAAACATAATAGAATGCCAATGTATAATAGTAAAGAAAGCTATAACATATTTTCTTTAATGGGAGATGATAAATTAAATGCTGAAAAGCAATTAATTAAAGAGCAAATAGATTCAGACTTACTGAAGATGATTAATGAACTTCCAGAAGATCAGCAAGAGGTTTTAGAAATGCGTATATATAAGGACATGAGTTTTAAAGAGATTTCTGATAATACAGGTGTGAGTATTAATACGGCATTGGGAAGAATGCGCTATGCTTTAATTAACCTTAGAAAGTTAGTAGAAGCAAATAGTATAGTTTTAACGAATTAATAGGTTATAGGTCGAGTGGATCTACTATCTTCATTCATGTGTCGTTCTTTAGATGAACCTAAACAACAAGTAGCATGGAAAATATTTACACCGAGGATAATAATAAAACTACATTAATAAAGGCCAACCCTGAAACAATTCAGTTTTTACTATCATATTCTAAATCCTTAGAAATAACAGAAGTAAATGGGTTGCAGTTTGAAAGTAACTTAAACTAAAACCACTATACAATTATATATAACCCTTGGGCTCGGCCTAAGGGTTTTTTCGTTTAAGCTCGTTAGTAAAGGTAATTAAGTAATCTTATGACTTGTTTGAGATTAAAACGTAGTCCTTTAAATGATATGGAGTATACCTCTCTATTATGTAGTGACTATTTGTTCTAATTTATTAATGTTTAGAATTTCAGGCTTCTAAAATCGCTCTCGGAACTTTCCAAATCTGCTTTTATTGTATCGAAATATACTTTTTCGATGTTTCACATCAAAAATACGTGGTTTGACAACATACTTTTTTGCACAGCACCCCTTTTCTCTAGTTTTATATCAGAAATAAGAATCAAACTATTTAACTAACAAGATTTCCCCAAACTTAACCAATTAAAGAAAGTAACTCGTATGAAACTACAAATTGAAGACTCAGAATTAGTTAGGGATTACATCAGCGGTAATGAAGGTGCCTTAGAAGTATTAATCAACAGACACAATCAGCGTATTACTAGTTTTATCTATTCTAAGGTTTTAGATAGGGATATCACCGAAGACATTTTTCAAGATACCTTTATTAAGGTTATTAAAACTTTGAAAAGGGGTAAGTATAGTGAGGAAGGTAAATTTTTACCTTGGGTAATGAGAATATCACACAACCTTATTATAGATCACTTTAGAAGAAATAAGAGAATGCCAATGTTTGAAGGTAGCGATGACTTTAATATTTTCTCTGTAATAGGGGATGATAAGTTGAATGCCGAAAAACAATTAATAAAAAATCAAATTGATACTGATTTAAGACAATTGGTTGAAGAATTACCAGATGATCAAAAAGAAGTTCTTTTAATGCGTATCTATAAGGATATGAGTTTTAAAGAAATCTCTGAAAACACTGGAGTAAGTATAAATACAGCTTTAGGAAGAATGCGTTATGCATTAATTAATCTTAGAAAAATCATAGACAAAAATAATATAGTTCTTACTAATTAACAGTAGTATAAAATAGAATAAACAATATTTCCAATTTTGCGTCGTTATTTTAGTGTAACAACGTAGGAAGTATGGAAAAAATTTACTCTAATTACCAAAAACAGACCGAATTTAATAAAGTATGTCCTAAGACAATTAACTTCTTGTTGAGTTATTCACAGGCACTTTATGAATTTGAGTACGAAGATTTAAGTTTCGAAACCTTTTTAAATTAATAAAAAGACCCGTTTTTAGCGGGTCTTTTTATTTTTATAATATTCATTCAAGACAGTTTTTCTCCCAATTGTCTTAGTGATAATGTCTTTCTCTATATCCCAACCTCTAGCAGGGGAATATTCGCGCCCGTACCAAATAATTTGTAGATGAAGATCATTCCATAACTCTCTTGGAAATAATCTTTTTGCGTCTTTCTCTGTTTGTACTACATTTTTACCGTTGGTAAAGCCCCATCTATATAGTAATCTATGAATATGAGTGTCTACAGGAAATGCAGGAATGCCAAATGCTTGCGATACCACAACACTAGCGGTTTTATGACCAACAGCAGGCAGTTCTTCTAAATATTCAAGTTCTTGAGGTACTACACCATTATGTTTGTCAATCAAAATTCTTGAAAGTCCGTGTATACCTTTTGCTTTCATAGGTGACAAACCCACTGGTTTTATAATAGCCCTTATCTCATCTACGGTTAATTTTACCATATCATAGGGGTTGTCAGCTTTTGCAAATAGTAGTGGTGTAATTTTATTTACACGTACATCGGTACATTGTGCAGACATTAAAACAGCAATGAGTAGGGTATAAGGGTCTTTGTGATCTAAGGGTACAGGTATTTCAGGATATAGTTCTTGAAGTGTCGAAATTGTAAAAGCTATTTTTTCTGCCTTAGTCATTAATTGTTTAATTTTGATTGAAAATATTTAAACACAAATTTATAAAACTTCATTTATGAATACGTTAAAAATTGGCGATAAAGTACCTGCATTTACAGCTAAAGACCAAGATGGTAATACCATCAGTTTAGATGATTATAAAGGAAAAAAATTAATTGTATTTTTCTACCCAAAAGCAAGTACACCTGGTTGTACTGCCGAAGCATGTAATTTAAGGGATAATTATAAGGAATTACAAACCGAAGGTTATGAACTTTTAGGAGTAAGTGCCGATTCTGAGGTAAGACAAGCGAAATTTAAGGATAAATATAAATTTCCATTTCCTTTATTGGCAGATGAAGATCATACCGTTATTAGTGCATTCGGCGTTTGGGGACCTAAGAAATTCATGGGCCGAGAATATGATGGTATTCACAGAAAAACATTTGTAGTTGATGGTGATGCTGTTGTTACTAAAGTAATAGATAAAGTTAAAACGAAAGACCACGCTGCTCAATTATTAGAATAGTTGCGTGAAAATAATACTAAAAAGTGCCCATTTTAAATTGGGCACTTTTTATTTTAAATAACTATATGTGAATGTTTTATATTAAGATTCCTCGGCTTCTATTTCAATAGTTTTTCTAACGAATAGATTTTTTTCTTTGATAATTTCTGCAATACCTTCAGGTAGCATTTTTTCCCAGCCTTCTTCATTATTCATTAATTTCTTAAGAACATCTCTAGAGAAAATATGCATCACCTCAGGTTCGTAATCTATAATATCCATTACCTTACCATTGTATTTAAAGAATTTATATAATTCTTTCATACGTGGATGAACCTTAACATTGTTACTCGTCATTATCTGACCAGTATCAGGGTTTTTCATTGGGTATAAATACACTTGTAAATCTTTAAAGAATAATTTACCGAATGCTTCAAGTATGCCTCCACTTAAATGACGATAATATTTTTCGTCGAATATGTCTACCAAATTATTAACACCCATGGTAAGACCAATTCTATTTTTGGTAAAATTATTAAAGTATTCAACTAGTTTATAATATTCTTGAAATTTAGAAATCATAACAGAATGGCCAAGTGAACATAATAGTTCAGCTCGGTCCATAAAATCTTGTTCATCAATTTCTCCAGATGCTCTTAAGTTAGAAAGTGTAATTTCAAAAATTACGATTGTATTATTTTGGTCAACTTGCTTATCTCTAATGAAAATATCATATGATTTTTCAAACATATCGAGATTCACTTTGGTTACAGGTCTAAAACTACCACGTAAAGCCAAAATATTTTTCTTGTAAAGTACTGCTGCAGGTAAAAGGTTATTGCCATCAGGACCGAACATAACAGCATCGGTCATGTCATTTTTAATAAGTTGTAAACTCATTAAACGGTTATCGACATCTTTAAAATTTGGGCCAGAAAAATTGACCATGTCAATTTCTAATGTATCCTTATCAATATGGTCATATAGATATTTCAACATCTTCTTTGGCTTGTCATATTTGTAAAAGGCGCCATATATTAAGTTAACCCCTAAAATACCAAGTGTTTCTTGCTGTAGCCTAGCCTCATTTTGCTTAAATCGAATGTGGAGTATAATTTCGTCAAACTCCTTTTGCTTTGGGTCTAATTGATAACGAATACCAATCCACCCATGACCTTTATATCGTTTAGAAAAATCGATAGTCGCAACTGTATTAGCATATGAAAAGAACAAACGGTCAGGATGATTTATACGATTAATACGTTCTTCCATCAACTGCATTTCATGAGAAAGCATTGTTTTTAAACGTGCTTGTGTTACATATCGGCCATCTGTTTCGATACCATAAATAGCGTCACTAAAATCTTTGTCATATGCACTCATCGCTTTTGCGATAGTTCCTGAAGCTCCACCTGATCTAAAGAAATGACGGGCAGTTTCTTGTCCCGCACCAATTTCTGCGAAAGTTCCATAAATATCTGGATTCAGATTTATACGTAAGGTTTTTGCTTTTATTGAAGGAATGTTTTCAAAGACACTATCTTTTAATACCGATGCCATTTTTTACCTGTTTAGCTTTTAACAAAGTTATAAAGAATGGTTGTGACAAAGGGCAATAGCCCGAAAAAAAAGGTATAAGATTCATTAATTAGTTCTAATGCTATTTAAATACAGGGATCTTCTTATTTTCAAACCCTTATTTTACTAAAAAGGAATTAAATTTGTAGCACATGACAGACGATTTACGTGTTACTTTTTTAGGAACGGGAACTTCTCAAGGTATTCCAGTAATTGGTAGTACCCATCCTGTTTGTTTGAGTGATAATCCAAAAGACAAACGTCTTAGAGTTTCTGTATTACTATCATGGAATGACTATAATTATGTCATAGACTGTGGTCCAGATTTTCGACAACAGATGCTACGGCATAATATGAATCACCTGAATGGTATTTTGTATACACACGAGCATTCGGATCATACTGCTGGCCTTGATGATATTCGCCCTTTTTTCTTTAAACAAGGCGATATTCCTATTTATGCACATAAACGAGTAGTAAAATCGTTAAAGAAACGTTTTGGTTACATTTTAAATGAAAAAGATAAATATCCTGGTGCACCATCGGTTCATATTAATAAAGTAAAAAAAAATGCTCCTTTTTTTATTGGGGATAAAGAGGTGATTCCTATAAATGTGCAGCATTACAAGCTTCAAGTCTTTGGTTTCAGGGTAGGAGATTTCACCTATCTTACCGATGTAAAAACAATTAAGGAAAAGGAACTTGAGAAAATTAAAGGATCTAAAGTTGTCGTTGTGAATGCATTGCGACTAGACCCTCATATATCTCATTTTAATTTAAAAGAAGCGTTGGCTTTTATTGAAATAGTTAAGCCAGAGAAAGCCTATTTTACACATATAAGCCACTTACTAGGTTTTCATGATGAAGTAGAAAAAAGTTTACCTAAGAATGTACATTTAGCCTACGATAATTTAACTATTACCCTATAACTATGAAAAGCAAAATATTTCTTTATCTATTTTTATTTGTTTCTTTAATCTGTTTATATCTGTTCGTAAGTAGTGGAAACATGGCTGAAGCAAGCGGAAACAGAATTTCAAAGTTACAAAGTGAAATAGAGAATCTTAAAGATTCTGTTCAAAAGGCAAAATTAAAGGTGCTAGATATGCAGTACTTTTCATTAGAAAATAATGACGATGCTCTTGCTTATTTTGACCATCTTAATTTGGAGAACCCATCAAGTTATATTGCTGATAAACTTTTGGAAACCAATGAGCAAAAAGGAGATAATCCTTTAGTACCTTATGAAGGGATGCAGAATGATTTTAAGATAAATAAAATTAAGGTATTAAATCACAAATGGATTCTAACCGATTTTTCGGATGGAAAATATTGGGGCGAACTATTAATTAAATATGAGTTAAAAGATGACCTAGGGGTAGATTTTACCCTAGTTGACCATTTGTTATATACTAGAAGTAATTAAATTTTATCAGCAAGCCATTTTTTTAGTGAATAAAAGTTTTGAGGCGCAACACCATGCCCTGCAGGAAACTCTTCATAAACATGTGCGATACCTAATTTTTTCAAAAACTTAGGTGCTTTTCTTGCCCAGTCGACTGGTATAACTTGGTCCATGTCTCCATGAGAACAATAGAAATTTAGATTCTTAAAATCATTTTCAAAATACGAATCTTTCAATATTTTTTCATTGATATATCCGCTTAAAGCTATAATGTTTTTAATTTTTTCTGGGTATGATAACGCTACTGCATAACTAAGAATGGTACCTTGACTAAACCCTAGTAGATTTACATTTTGCTCATCTAAGCCATAGGTTGAACATGCTTCACCAATGAAATTCATGATTTTATCACGAGATTCTATGGCTTGTTCATCATCGCTCCATTTTCCTTGTTCAGCATCAAAATTTATAGCATACCAAGCATATCCGTACGGTTGTAAAATGTATGGTGCACGTATTGCAATAATGCATAATTCTTCTGGTAACTCTGGTGCAAAAGAAAATAAATCTTCTTCGTCACTGCCATAACCATGAAGCATAAAAAGCACTGGTGGCTTTTTATCGGTGAAGCTAGATGGTTTAATAATGTGTTCTAAAGATAGGGGAGCTGTTGTCATTTAATTATTGAATAAAAGTGAACCATTTTTGAAAGTAAGGCCCCACTATTGGCACCTCTTGTTCTTTGTCGCTTAGGGCTCCTATAAAGCCATAAACCCAAAGAATTATATAGCATAGGTATAGACCATAAAGTGCATATTCGTTGAACCAGACACTTGAAAAAATGGCAAAACCATGAAACATTAAATGAAGTCCGAATGCTTGTCTTGTATGAAATCTTGCAAAACTATGTTTAGGTTCCATATTCATAGATAGTGCTATGATGGCACCAATGATGGTTAGGTAAGCGATTATTGCGGTAGTCTTTCCAGGTATGTTGTTCTTGTTTTCCATCTCTACTAATTAACTACTAATTGATTGTTTGCAATGGTACCAATTACCTTGCCTTTCATGTTTTTACCTAAGGCAATGGAGTTTTTACTTGAGCTACACATATGTTCCTCAGTAAATTCGTAAGATTCTTCAGTAGTGAAAAGCGTCAAATTTGCAATTTCACCAACTTGAAGTTTAGGGGTTTCTATTCCGAAAATGGACCTTCCTTTGGTTAATAAAGCAATCGTTTCTTCTGTGTCGAGTAATTCATTTATGAGTCCAAAAGCACTTTCTAGTCCAATAGAACCGTAATCGGCATTATCAAATTCGACATGTTTTAATTCAATGTTTAATGGTGTATGGTCAGAGGTTATTAAATCAATAGTACCATTTTTAACTCCTTTTTGAAGTGCTTTTATATCTAAGGAAGTTCTTAAAGGCGGCATTACTTTAAACTGTGTATCAAAATCTTGAAGCTCATCATCTGTAATTGATAAATTATGAGCCGCAACACTACAGTAAACTTCAAGGCCTTTCTTCTTGGCTTCTGCTATTAGCTTAACCGAATTTGCTGTAGAAATTGTTGGTATAAATAATTTACCACCTGTATATTCCAAAATAAATAAATCTCGAGCAATTTGTAATTCTTCCGCCAGTGCAGGAATACCTTTTAAGCCTAGTTTAGTACTAGTGACTCCTTCATTTACAATACCTTTTCCTGAGATACTTTTATCCATCGGAAAAGAAAAAACTAACCCTTCAAAATTCTGAGCATATTGTAATGCAATTTTAAGTAGGTTGGCATTGCTTACTGGGTGCTTGTAATCGTAAAAGCCTAATGCTCCTGCATTTTTCATATCATAAAGCTCAGCAAGTGCTTCCCCATCACCTTTAACGGTTAGGTTGCCTAAGGGATATAAACTTGTTAGTTGGTCTTTGGCTGCATTCTTAAGATATACAATGTCTGAAGACGAATCTGGTGTTGGGTGACTACAGGTATTTAAAATAACATCTGTGAAACCACTTTTAGCCGCAGTTAACAACCCGTTTTCAATGGTTTCTCTTTCTTCATAACCTGGTTCACCGAAGCTGACACCACTATCAAACCAACCAATAGAAACGTGCAGGTTTTTAATATCAATCACTTTTGTTTTACCTGTAGGTTCAATAGAAGTTTCAATAGCTTCAATTATTCCATTTTTAATAAGAATATCTCTCTTTTTAAGGTGAAGGTTCTTAGTACTCCCATTTACTATCGTTACTGATTTTAAAAGTGTGTTCATAGGGACATGAGTGGTTCAGTTATCGCTTATTTTAAAAATCTTTGAAGTAATGTTTCAATAAGTACAAATGTTAGTGCTAAAATAGCAAACCATTTCCAAAACTCGTTTATAGCATTGTTCTTTTGACTCTCCAAAAAGAAATCTGATAATGATAAATTATTATATTCTTCTGGTAGTTGAGAATATAGCAATTCACTTTCTTTTCTATTGTCATTAAAACTTATATGTCTTATTGTTTTGTCGTTATGCATAATTCTATAGATACCAGCTTCTTTTGGATTTTCTATAAAATTGACTTGAACTTTTTTTGGTAATACGCGTTGCTGGGGAATAAATTCATTTTTTTCGTTGGCTATTCTAATAACATCATCTTGTTGCAAAGCAATAGGTAATTCTATTTCAACCTGATTTCCTAGACCTGCATATAAAGGAAGCAATTTTAAACTATTAATCCCCATATTATAAAATGTAGGAACTATTAATGGTGAATTTTTAAAGTTAGAATTATCACTATTAATAGATGCTGCAAAGAAATAGGCATTATTAGTGCTGATTAAAAAAGGTTCTTTATTCTGAAACTCAATAGCAATAGGGGATTTTGTAGTTATTTTAAAACGCTCTTTAATCTTTGGAAATTGAAAATCAGTCACTTTTTTATCAAATACGTTTGCAAAAAGTGGGTGCTCAGTTTTAATAGTAGAAATGGCCATTTCTTGAACTACGGCATTTACATATCTACTATTATGTAGTGTTGCTAATTCATTGTATGAGTTTAAATCTCCATTTATTGAGGGTATTAAAACATAACTACCACCATTTGTACTAAACGATTTTATAGCGGTTATTAATGAATTGGGTATTTTTTGTATTTCGTTAAAGATTATTAAATCTTGATTTTCAATGATGCTATAATTCAATTGCTCTATTGGACTAATTGTTAAAGCAAACTCATCATTTGAATAAATACGATTTAGAAAATCGGTTGACGAATTACCAATAACCAAAACCTTTATTTTAGACTTTTTATCTAGATTAAAATAAAACTGATTATCATAAACTAAACCTGTATCGGTAAGTGCTACTTTTCCTAAAATAACATCATTGGCATTTACGGTGAATTGTACTTCTGCATTTTTGCTGTCATCAAAATTAGCTGCGGTTTTAGCAATAAGTACATCCTCATTAAATAAAGAAACAGGAATGGTCTGTTCAGCAGAATTGGTTGATAGTTGTGCAACTAATTCTATGGTTTCATTGGTTCTATTACTAATAAAAACAGAGTCAATTGAGGTATTAATAATCTTATGATTCGATGGCTTTATAAAGGTGACATTAACATTGCTAATGCTATCTATCTTTTGAATAGCCCCCATACGTTGTTGAAAATCTGATATTAGCACTAAGATTTTTTGAACACCAGCCTCATTAGAAAAATAAGTATTGCCCTTCAGTGCAATTTCGGCCACACCGAGTTGTTCAGAACTAACCTTCAGGTTAAGTAAATCGTTCTGAATATCCTTGATTTCTACATTTTTAAAAACTTGATTATTGGTAAATAGCGTAAAACGCTGATTCTTTGGTATCGCCTTTATAAACTCTTGAATGGTATTTCTAAACAGATTACCGTTCTCAATCTCACCATCCATACTAAAAGAATCGTCTAAATAGAAAACAGTTTCTTTTTCTTGTAGGGCAGATTCATTGGCAATAAAGGGTTGTGCAAAGGCAATGACAAGGGCTGCAAGCAATCCTAAACGTGCAAGAAGTAACAACCATTTTTTTAAAGTGCTGCTTTTTCGTGATTCTGAAACCACTTGTTTTAAGAATTTTACATTGGTAAAAGGTGTTTTCTTAAAACGACGTAATTGAAAAAGATGAATTAATATAGGAATGAGAAGTAGTAAAAGACCCCAAAGAATTTCTGGATATTTAAATTGCATTCCTGTTTTTGATTAGGTCAAAGATAATTATTTTGAATTTACGAGCTTATTCGATGGCAACTATAATTTATACAAATCAAAACCTAACTTATAAATCCAATTGTTACTAACAGAAGAAGTAATAATCTTTTGCAGGCTTTTTATTTAGTTCGGTAAAAAAGAGTTTTATACTCATCTGTTCTTTCTCATTTGCTACAGTTATAATACTTTGAGGGTTTTCAATGGTTTTCAATTCAGAATAGTGAATCAATTTTACCCCGTAAATATCTTTTCCAATTTTTTTAGGATTATCACATACCCATTTAAATTGTAAGGTGTTTTCTATAAGTGATTTGGCGATTGTTTTCCCTTTTTTTCCAGCTCCCCATAGCACTAGTGTTTTGTTGGGGTTGTATTCTAATTTAAGAAAGTAATGCAACTTAATTTCTAGAAAGTAATTTTGTGCATAGTGTTCGCTGGTTCTCGATGTTCGTGTATCATAATCTCGCCAATGATGTAAAATTTTGTTGCAAGGAATACACGTAAGACCTTTTTCATAAAACCGAAATGCAAGATCATAATCTTCTGGATATCTGTTGGGTGAAAATGCTCCACATAGATCTAAATCTGTTTTAAGAACCATCCAGCAAGGGGAGGGGATAACGCATTCTTTATATATCTCTTTAAAGTTAGTTCCGCCAGCAGTCAATTGGTTCAGCCATTTTTCATAACGAACATAGCCGTCGTTTACTCCGTTTTCTGCAAAGTATTTTACTTGACCAATTGCTAAGAAACCTTTTCCTTTTTCTTTTAAGGACGTTAGCATTGTATGGATTCTGTCTTGACTCATATGGTCATCAGCATCCATTCTGGTTATAAATTCACCTTTGCTATGCTCATATGCTTTTCTAAGAGCAGTGATAATACCTGATTCCGTATTAGTGAATATTTTAAAACGATTATCTGATTTTGAAAAGCGTTCAGCAATTGCTAGGCTATTATCATCAGATTGGTCATTTATAGCAAGAACCTCCCAATTTTGGTAGGTTTGACTGCGGATAGATTCTAAGCATTCCTCCAAAAATTCTTCAACATTCTTAAAAGGAATCAATATACTTACTAATGGATTTACCATACTGGCAAGTTACTTAAAAACTGAATCTCAGGCTTTTCACACTAAAAGTAATTAGGGGATATCAATTAGGATGAAAATTAATTAAGAAAAGGCTTTATTAGATAAGAAATCATTTCTATATTTGCACCCGCATTCAGGGAATACCTGATGAGGCACTCAGGAGAAATGGCAGAGTGGTCGAATGCGGCAGTCTTGAAAACTGTTGAGGGTCACACCTCCGGGGGTTCGAATCCCTCTTTCTCCGCATAAAGTAAAGCCCTATATCATATGATATAGGGCTTTCTGCATTTAGAATAGGATTGAAAATCTAGTTAGACAAAAGCTAAGAGCTTTTTTGTTGACTTGAAATTTTCAGTATTACTACAAGTATTTTATGTTCAAGGATGTAGTTGATAATTCTATTTTATTTAAAGAATGCATTAGTTGATTTCTTCAATAACACTACCGCAGGTGAGCATGTCATCACCGTAATAAGGATTTTTAATATCCTTTTCAGTACTTAACCAGATTGCTCCATTGTTGTTGTTTGCCATCGGACATTTTTGAACGTATAGCAACGAATTTGCTCCCTTGATATTCATAGCAATAGCAACTAAATTTTCATTTAATAGTACAAAATGTTCACGTTGATTTTTAACATTATCACTGTTACCGATAGCATCAAGCATATCAATTGATTTATTAATATGTGATTGTTCCATCTTACCAAGATCTTTTGTCTTAGCAGCTTTCATAGCTTTAGAAGTCATTTTTGCAAATGTTGATACTTGCTCGTTATCAGTAGCAACGAAGGCATCTTTCATACTTAAGTAGGGCTTTATGATATTTTTAAAACTTTGTGTAAACTGCTCTGAAAATTCTAGCCTCATTTGAGTTATAGGCTTGGTAGTTTCTACTTCTTTACCCTTGTTCATCATTGATTTTTTTCCTTGCAGTTGTGCTGCAGCATCTACAGTAAATATACCATTGGTTACAACTTCATCACCGTCTTGTAAACCGTTATTAATTATATAATTTTCGCCGTTTCGTTTATCGATAGAAACTTCTCGCATTTCAAAAATAGGCTCGTTAGGGTTTGTTTTGATATATACTAATGACCGTTCGCCCGTCCACATTACAGCAGTGGCAGGTACGTTAAGCATTTCTGATTTAACTGTTTTCCCTTGAATCTTGCCCGTTACGAACATGCCAGGTTTAAATAAATTATCGTTATTTTTTATGGTTGCCCTTACGGTTATAGTACGAGTCGCATTATTAAGTACTGGGTCGATAAATGATATCGACGCATCAAATTCTTTATTACTATATGCATTAGCGTAAATCTTTATTTTTTGACCTTCTTTTAGATTTGAAATTTGATTTTCGTATGCATCGAACTCTGCCCAAACAGAATTAAGATTACTTACTTTAAGAATAGGCTGCCCTTGTTTTATATAATCACCTTCACGTGCCATTACTTCTGATACAGTTCCATTAATCGTCGCATAAACAGGGAAGTTGTCACGGACCTTACCTGAGGATTCTATGGCGTCGATTTGTGTATCTGAAAGTTTCCAATTTTTCAATTTATTGCGAACGGCTTTGTAGAGTGCAGGTTGTGATGCTTTTAAAGAAGCAGCTGTTAATAATTCTTGTTGTGCTGCAACAAGGTTTGGCGAATAAATAGTAGCTAAAAGTTGGCCTTTAGTTACTTTTTGCCCATTGTAATTCACATTTAGTTGCTCTATACGACCGTCAAAATAACTTGCTTGCACCGCATTATTTTCTTCATTTGCAGCAATTTTTCCTGAAAGTGATATGATTCCATCTTTTTCCGAAGAGGTATTGCTTCCTACAATGGTGGTTTGAATATTTGCAAGCGACATTGCATTTTTAGACATTTTTATCTCATTCATTGCAAGCCCTTCTGCGCCAGTCTCGGCAAGAATTAAATCCATTCCACAAATAGGACAGTCACCTGGTTCTGGTAGCATAATCTGTGGGTGCATAGAACAGGTCCATACTTCTTCTTGGGTTTCTTGAGAATGGTCATGTGCATCAGAATTAGTTGATTCTGAGTTCGATTCAGCACCATTATTTCCGAAAATAATCCATCCAGCAAATAATCCTACGATTACAGCAATCCCTATATATAAAACATTCTTTTTCATCATAACAGTACTTAAGTAAGTAAATAATTACACTTTAAATTTGAAAACTATTCGTTTTCAAGCCTCGTAATCATCGCCTTCATTTCTTCTATTTCTTTCTTTTGTGCTTTAATAATATCATTAGCCAATTTTTTCACTTCTGGGTCTTGTATAGCTGCACGTTCACTAGTTAAAATTGCAATAGAATGGTGTGGAATCATAGCCTTCATCCACAATACATCACCAACAATAGGTGCTTGTGTACGAACTAAGCCTAACGCACTTATAAACAGAGCAATACTACCAATAACAATAGCCATATTTTTCTTTTTATCAGTATACATATTTCGCATGGCTACAAACATGATAATTGCCATTGTAGAAATACCCAAACAAGACATATAAAATCTGGTTAGACTAAAGTATACATGGTCAAAAGCATAGGTATTAAGGTACATGGTTATATACATGGCTACAAACGATGCAGCTAACATTAATACGAATTTTGTATAATTTCCTTTTTTCATTGATTTATGATTCATTTCGTTCTTGTTTTCCATATTAAAAGTGTTTTATTAATTCAATAATAAATAATTCAATATATTTAATAATGCTCTATCCATTTTTAATATAACCTCATTGATAAGTTAATACATTGCTCAATCATTTGGCATTTCCCTTATTTTAATAACATGTTTCGACATCTCATAGATTTTTTGCCTTGTCTTATTTAATCGTATTATAGTCCATTCTAATTAATTGATATAGTTTTTAACCTCAAAGCATTAACAATAACCGAAACTGAACTAAAACTCATAGCTAATGCTGCAATCATAGGAGATAATAGTATACCGAAATAAGGAAATAACACACCTGCCGCTATAGGTACACCGAGCGTATTGTATACTAATGCAAAGAATAAATTTTGTTTGATATTCTTCATTACACCATGACTTAACTTTCTAGCTTTTACAATACCATGTAAATCTCCTTTAACCAATGTGATCATAGCACTTTCTATAGCAACATCTGTTCCTGTTCCCATGGCAATACCAACATTACTCTTAGCAAGTGCCGGAGCATCGTTTATTCCGTCGCCAGCCATTGCTACAATTTTACCTTGCTCTTGTAGTCTTATAACCTCGTTCAACTTGTCTTCGGGTAACATTCCTGCTTTAAATCCTGTAAGATTTAGAGTTTTAGCAACTGCCTGTGCAGTATCGTGATTATCACCTGTTAACATAATTACATCAATACCTATATCTTGTAAATCTTTAATTGCTTTCGCACTTGTCTCTTTAATTTTATCACCTATAACCACATAACCAGAGACTTTACCATCAATGGATAAGTAAGAAACAGTTTTGCCTTGTTTTTGAAAGGATTGCACTATGTTTTCCATCTCTGGGGTAATGGTAGCATTTGCATATTCCATCATTTTAGTGTTTCCTAAATCGAGTTTCTTTTGGCCAACCTTGCCTTCTACACCTTTTCCTGTAACCGCACTGAAGTTTTCGGTTTTTGAAATGTCAACTTTTTGTTCTTTACCATATTTTACGGTAGCTTCTGCAAGTGGATGCTCACTTGAACTATTTAAGGAAGCAATAAAATGTAAAATTTCATTTTCCTTAAAATCACTTCCAAACACTCCAATTTTCTCGACTGTTGGTTTTCCTTCGGTAATTGTACCTGTTTTGTCTACAATTAGTGTATCTACTTTATTCAAATTCTCAAGGGCTTCTGCATTTTTAATTAATACCCCGTTTTGAGCACCTTTACCAACACCTACCATTACAGACATTGGTGTTGCCAAACCTAAGGCACAAGGGCATGCAATAATCAGAACAGCAATTGCATTGACTAAAGCATAGACATAAGTAGGTTCTGGCCCCCAAACTGCCCATATAGCAAAAGTTATTAACGCAATAATCACTACCACTGGAACAAAATAACTTGATACCGTATC
>TARA_R110002074_G_scaffold258166_1_pt1 | contig 17740 bp, 19 predicted proteins | sample TARA_R110002074 | Tara Oceans TARA_R110002074 (sample SAMEA4397215) | marine metagenome | biome: Polar Biome; feature: [MIX] marine epipelagic wind mixed layer (ENVO:01000061); material: water (ENVO:00002006), including particulate matter (ENVO:01000060) such as... | depth 10-100 m | reverse complement strand
ATAATAAAATAAGTGTCATATTTTTTCATCTTTTCGATAAATCCAGACCTTAACCCGTCCAGAATATTGTAGTTGATAAACTTGCGCCTATCAGTAACATCGCCGAGATGAATAATAGTGTCAATATTATTATTCTCAAGGTATGGAAAAAAGACTTCATCGTAAAACCTCATAAAATAATCATGGAATAATAGAGAGTCCCCGCGAGCCCCGAAGTGGGTGTCGGTTATCAAGGCAATTTTCATAAGATTTTGTTTTCCTTTGCGATCTCCGCTTCTTTTTGATCTCGCTTCTGTTTCGCCTTTTCTTTCTTTTTACGCTGGTTTTCCTCAAAGTCTACAAGAAAATCATCCATATTGCCTTGGATAAATTCTAAGAAATTATTTTTGACAGGAGTACCATTAGGGCCGGACATGATCTCTTCAATCAATTCTTGATTTTCCATTGCCTTATATTTAACATATGTCTGTTTCTTTTCTTTCTGGATACGGCGTATAAATGCATAGTAAATAATCTGTGTAAAATATGCAAATGGGTTGCTTGATTTCTCTGGATTAAAATTATCAATATACAAGAGACAGTTTTCGATTCCGTCCGATATCATTTCTTCTTTATATGTGTAATTGATGAAATTGGGTTTATATGATAGATGTTGTGCAATCTTCATAATACACTCACCAATATAATTGGGTACTCTGGGGCGTTCTCCCTCGACCTCTTTCGATTGATCTACACTTTCCTTATACGCGACCATCGCAACTAATAGTTGTTTGTTGTCAACATAATGATGTCTAACTCTTTTTGCCATAACGATTCCTTAATATTTTATTACTACCAATATACCACACTGAATAGCATATGTCAACACCTTTGCAGAAATAAATTCTTCAGAAAACATCTTGACGAATCGTTTGGGGGGTGTTACAATGGCTATGTTGAGCCTTAAAGAATATAAAGATTCTTAGTGTAATGTCTTATTGGTTAACATATGCATATAGTCCTCAAGACAATATTCATCTTTGTCGTTTTGTCCACTTTCAATCCCCTCATTAACAAGGCCTTGCATCTTTTCAATCTTGCGAAGGGTGTCATTTTCTTCAATCGCAGCCCGTCTTTGTAAAATATATTCGTAGTGCTCGCGCAATTCTGAACTGGGAGTGTTGACGGTGATGACATTAAATGTATCAACTACGGTGACATTATCTTCACAGAATTGAAGCCAGTCGATTAGAGTAGAATTGAAATCACCAGATTGCGGGTTCATAAAAGATTTTATTTCATACGGATCTTCCAGCGCAATTTCTTCCATGTTTTCTTTGTTCATATCAATAGGTTCTATCTTACATATTAAAACTTCTTTTGTAGTGAGTCTGACAATTTTGCATTCTTGCATTTTGTTATTCCTATCCATATAAGTCGATTTCATGTATTTTAAATGTAAATTTTTCTTCGTTGTAAATATTTATGCGTTCATAAAAATGTCTAATCGCAAAATTCATATATGTTTTGTGGCGCATGTCATCTGCAATATCATACAATATGGCCGAGGTTTTGTTGTTGCCCTTTCTCAATCCTCTACCAATCGACTGCAAATTTCTAATGCGTGATTTCGATGGTGAAGTAAAAACAACGTTATGCAAGTTCCTTATATTTATGCCTGTTGAAAACGTTCCATATGATGCGACAATAATTGCATCACTTTCAGTTTCAGTGGTCGCCCTTATCTGTTCTCTGACATCTGCATCGACCCCACCCGATACAAAAAATATTTTTCTACCTTCTGCTGCGGAATCTGAAATTAATTTATGTAATGGTACACCATGTTTTTCGACAAAGTTATATAAAACAAGTGTATTACCTTTCAGGCCCAATGTCAAGTTCTTTATGAACTCATTTCTACGTGGATTAGTTACGATCCATTCAACTTCGTCGGAGTATTTCATTTTTTTAATTTCCAGACAATTTTCAGTTGGGTATTTCAATACCAACGCCTGAATTTTAAAGTCTGCGAGTGTTTTGTTGTCAATCAACGCCCTAGTCGAAGTTACCTGTTTGGCTTCACCAAACATACCTGTCAAGACCAATTTATGAGTTTTTGTTCCATCGAGAGTTCCGGTTGTGCCAAACCTAAATCTACAATTTGTCAATTTGTCCATAATTTTGTTGAGACTGTTTGCTTTAAACAAGTGACATTCATCACCGATTACCACACCGAATTGATCCCAATAATCTCTGGGCATTCTGTAGATAGATTGCCAAGTGGATATTACAACCTTTTTGTCTGTATGTTTGTCTGCACCCGCCGATATTTTATGACAATATTTTTCGACATTCCAACCATAGTCTTTAAAGTCTCCATACATTTGTTGTACCAAAGACACCGTAGGCACAATAATCAGAATTTTTTTATCTTTGACTTCGGGGTGCATATTGTAGAATCTGATCAATGTGTATATCATTAGAGATTTACCAGATGCAGTCGGTGATATTAACAATGTCCTGTTTGTTTTTATGGCATGATATATAGCGTCAAGCTGATAGTCTCTGTAGTCGATCTTTTTTCCCTGACTGTGGGGGTTAATATGTTTCGCTAAGGCCATCAGATCGTCTGTGGTGAATTGTCTGTCTCTTATATCTTCGTCGTAGACTATTTCATAATTATTTTTCTCGCAAAAATATTTTACCTGTGGAATCAGTCCCATATAAAGTTTACAATTGAGTGGATTGAAAAGACGTATTTTACCATCCCATACCTTATTTTTAAAGGATGGCATAAACTCGGCCCCAGGCACTTTGAAAGTGAAATAGTCAACCAACTCTTTCAACATAAACATTTCCGGCGAATCTATCTGCGCGTAAACTTCGTTTAATTTACTAATGTAAAACTTACTCATTAATTACCTTCAAGCCATTTCTTCCAATCTATAAAATTTTTGACAGTCCACTTTTTCTGGTCTATCAAAATATCCAAAGTTTTGTCTATTAATGTTATTATTTGTTTGAGAAGTAAAAGTTGCTTTTTTGATTTTATCATTTCGTCGTCATCGTCGGCCCAGATATTTAAATCTGCCTTTAGAATTTTAGTACCTTCTATCTTCCAACCTTTTGACAGTATTTCGTCCTCTGACATTTTTCCAGTATAGTATTTTGTTTTTTGCGCCACAAGTTGTTTGTGCCCCAATTCCAAAAATTGATATTTTGTTTGATAAATATTTTGACGAGTCATCCATTTACCAATCAAATTTTGATTGTGTACCAATTCGTCCTGCAATTTTAAAAAATCTATTTTAATGTCCTGCTCGGATTCTTGCAGCATTTCGGACAATTTTACCGAATATTTTTCTTCCATAATGTTCTTTCAAATAGTTAATAATATTAGCCAGAGATACTTTCAACCGTATAGGTACTATACATAAAGTCGGCGGTCGCAATCGCAGCCTCATTTGATGTGTCGGTAGATGTTAGTGGTATATCTCCCACTGCGATAGGAAATGCATCTTTGAACGTGACTTTCAATATGGGTAACGATTGGTTGCTGTATATAATAAGGGCCATGTCCGATCTTACCTGATCCGGATTCATTCTTCTTGCGCTTGGTATATTTCCATATTGTCTAAAATTATCTGGAAATCCGAGACTTGTCATCCAATCAAAAATTTCTAACCAATTTTTCATTTCTTCGTCTACTAAAAAAGATACACCAAGAACTGAATATGTAAGTTTATCGCCCGGCTCAGGTACGCGAACAAATGGTGTCTCAACACCGGCCTCCCCAAGAGTAACGCCCGGAACTGAAACGGATTGGACATATGAAGTAAGTTTGGGGCATAGATTTATTGAAAAATTAAATGTTTGTGTGTTCAGTAAGTTTACATTATCGCTATTCAGATCCAATATACCAACTCCTTTTTGTTACTACTATTTAGTCATAAAAAAAGGGGGGATTAAAAATCCCCCCAAGTTCTGCTTTTTATTATTGTTATTATGTAGCAGAGTTAATATTGTCAACTCTAAAGATACGATAATACTGGTTTGCGCGAGCACCACCAGCAAATGGGTTTCCGACCATGCCGTAGCGAGTTTTGAAACCGATTTTTGGTTGGAAGGTATTTTCACCAACCGCACGAACCATTTGCATAGGAACGTATGGGCAATAGAAATAGCCAGCATCGTATGGGGAGTTTCCTCTATAACCAACCATACAGAAATCGTAATTTCCGGCGCTTGAGAAATATGGGTCGATATATACTTTCATGCGCTTGTTGAGTACACCAGCGAAAGTTTGGCCCGTGTCATCTACTTGCAATGCAGTATCCATTTGTGGGTTGTAGTCGAGTACACCAGCCATTGCAAGAGCAGATGCAACGTCAGAGGAACAAACGATTGTGTTTGCTTTTCCGCGCCGAGTTTCTTTTGCAATGAGGTTGGCTTCACGTTCCATATGGAACATAAGACCTTTGAAGTTCTCAACGCTCCAACGGCCGTCAGCGTCTGTTTCCAGATCGAAGATACCTTTGGTGGTCATCTGTGATTGTGCGCCTAGTTTTGCTTGGGCATACAAAGTACGAAGAACTTCGCGGTTAATTTCAGCAGTGATTTCAGTTGAAAGAATTGTTGACAATTCTGCTTCTGCGTCAAGGCCGTGGACTGCTTTCAAGTCTTGTGAAAGTTCCATTGTGTACTCTGCTTTGAGTGCGCGTGTCTTTGCAACAACCGATACGCGGTCAATGCTGAACGCCATTTGGTTGAAATGTCCATCCGCAGTCATTGCAGAACCGTTACCCAATTTTTCAGCTTCGGCGGTTGAGCCTGGCAAACCAGTAGTATAGGTCGAACCAGATTCGTCGAGGGTTGCGCTTGCGCCCGAACCAGTGATAGCTCCACCGGCAAATGGGTCTGTGCCTGCGTGTGCCACACCATCGTCACCGGAAAATGCGGTGTCTGCTTCGTTATGCAGAGCTTCTGGATTAGCACCAGTATCCGCTTGTCCGTTATAACGCGATTTCATTGCAAAGATAAGTCCGGTTGGACCTGTCATTGGCTGAACACCGACAAGATCGTATGCCATCAGATTTGGCATAGAACGACGAATCATAGAAATGATTACGGGGTCGGAATATTTGAGGGCGCCACCATCTGGTGCAGTTGGGGCAATGTTAACTTCGTTCAAAGACTGCATAGTTACATTGGCGTTGCCAAGAGCAGCCTCTGCGCGGGTTGCATTCTCTGTATTTTCCAGAAGAACAGCAGTTACGCCTTTTCTGTAGTTGTCAGTGATTGCGACTTGATCAGGGTGGTCAAGAACTGGCTTCCACTTCTCTTTCAACATCTGAATGTTATTTTGATTAAAGTCGTGCATTTTTTTCTCCTTAGTAGATTTTAATTTTTTGACTATCTTATTATATTTATAAAAATTTAATCTTTCGGCTTGCTTAGCGCTCTTGCATAAACATCCATAATAGATTGGGTTTTATTTTCTTCTTGAACCACTGGTGAATCTTCTACAGATGTTGTGGTGGCGCTCTCGCTGAGAACTACACTTTCAACGATTGTGTCCGATGGAAAATAGTTATCTTTGATCAATGTAATCTTATTCATCATATCTTCCTGATTTGTATATTCAAGGCCTTCGCTCAAAGAACGTACTTTTTCAGATTGTGAAATTGTAAGTCCTTCTGTTACATCTTTCAAGATGATCTCTTTTTCCAGCTCTTCAACCATGTTGGAGAGTTGAATGTTTGCTTCAAACTGCTCATTCAATTTTGCGTCTTTTTCTTCCAAATCCGCAAGGGCTTCACCGTACAAGTTTACCTTTTCTTCTGGAACGTCAACATAGTTTTCTTCGAAAACCGTTTTAAGCCCAGTCATAAATGATTCCATAATTTCCACTTTAAGTCCACTTTCGATTGCGACTTGGTTTTCTTTTACGAATTCCTTTGCAACATAAGAAAGATACTCATCAACTTTTTCCGACAATTCTTGACGAATATCGGCAACGTTTTCTTGAAGTTCTTCTTCATAGTCAACATAAATTTCTTCTAATTTTTCGTTGATTTTTTCGACAACCGCAGCCTCGAAAATAGTAGAAACTTGATCTTGAAATTCTTCTGTAAGATCTTGTCCCTGCAGCATGGCGTCTACATGCTCCTGTACGTCGATATCTTCTGCTTCAACTCTGTATTGTGCAGACATTGTTTGTGCTTTGGTTTCGACTACTTCTTCAATATGATCCTCTTCGACGTCTTCGTCGATTTCGAGATCGTCATCGTCACTTTCCAGATCGGTATCTTCTGCAACGATCTCTTCTTCGAGATCTTCTGCAACTACCAACTCTTCGTCAGTCACGATTGATTCGTCTACTTCGATTTCTTCGATGATATCTTCAGAAACCACTTCTTGATTCTCTAAGTCTTTGCTCATTGTTTTACTCCTATAGGATTTAATTTATATTTATTTATAATATTTACAATTTTGACATGAAATTTTTGAAAAGTTTTATCTTGGTTTCCATGAGCTCCTTAGATGGTGCCGCAACCATTTCCTTATGCATATTGGATATATGACGTTCTACAACAACGCCGTTATCCCATACCCACTCTTTTCCTTCCATAATGCCGTTCACAAACGCATCTGGTGCGCTCGGGTCAGCAACAATATCCGCGGCAGTTGCGAGATAAAAATCATCTTGCACAATATTTTTCCCACCGGACTGTTTAACGCTTCCCATACCTCTAGAAGAAACACCGAGCGATGCACCCTCTTTTATTAGGTTTGACACAATAGCTCCATATGGAGTCTCTTTCATTATTTTAGCCTTACCCACATAATTATTTCCCTCTTTTTTGAGAGATTTGATCATGTGAGAAACACGTTCTAAATTTATTGAAGGTCCGTCTGGATGACCTAATTCACCAAACGCCCTGTTTTTGTCGATATATTTTTCCGTATATCTAGTAACTTCTTTATCCATTATTTCTGCTGGATATTCCCGCCCATTCCTATTCTGAATATTAGACTGCAAAAATACGCCCTCGATAAAAAGGTTGTTACCCTTTTCTTCTACTAAAATATCCTCTACAACTTCTGTGATAAGTCTCATATGCCAGTCCTCTTATTCATCGATCTTTTTCTTTTCATGTTAGAAATATTCATTCTGCCTTTTCTTTTACGGGCCGACCGTGTATTTCTAATACTCATTTTCTTAGCATCAACGGGGTTGATTCTAACTTCGCGTTTACCAACAACCTTATAACCCGCCCGACTACTTTTAAATTTAATTTTTCGGGTGCCACCACGAATAACTTTTGTTCGTTTGACGGCCTCAGCTATTTCCTCGTCGCTCGCGTTTTGAAATTCTTCAAATGATAACATTTTTTAATTCCTTTTCTAATCTTCGTCAGAATACTCGTCATACTCTGCTTCTGGTTGTACTGTGTCGGCGTCCCACTCGCTATCCTCTTCAGAATCTTCATTATCATCTTCATATGCCGGCTCTGTAAAGAGTCCCTGTGCATACTCGTTTTTAAAATCTTCGATCTCGTCAGATATTTTGTTTCGTAAAATATCTTTGATTTGATCTTGAGCCTGGACACCCTGACCCATTACTGCATTATCTACTATATCCAGATATTTATTATTTATGTTATCTTCGGTCATTATTATTCCTCTTCTTCCACATTTTTAAAGATTTTATCTTTTTGTTCTTCATCAATTTCTTTTCTCATTTGTGCAATTTCCTCATCGCTGAATTTCAGCAGGTTGCGTTGCACCCATTTGTGGGAATAGTATTTTCCCATATAATCGGTCATATTAGACAACAAATCAATTCTGTCTCTGATCATTTCCGTTTGTTTAATTTCAGAATAATAAGAATCTTGAGTAAAGTCAAAGATAAGTTGTTGGGCAACCACTTCCCATTCTTCTGGGGTGACAATGCCTTTCAATAATACCTGTGTTTTCAGTAAGTCTAAAAATAACTCACTAAACTGATTTCTAAGTCTTACAATAAATCTATTAAATTTGTATTCATCTCTATTTATCTCTTGCGCTCGGCCGATAGCAATCGAGGCCTCCGGCTCAAGGCGAGAAATTGGTACGTTTAAAGATTTATATAATTTTTTCTGAAAATATATAACATCGTCCATCTCGCCCAAATTAGAGCCGCCGGGCAAGGTTTCGATTTCAGTACCACGTCCACCTTCGCGGCGCGGGAACCAAAAATCTTCCAACATAGACATATGGCGTCTGTCATCTTTGACTTCGCCGGTAGTCGCGTCATATGCGACTTTGTTTTTATACCGATTCATGATGTCGGCAATATACTGCTCTGCCTTGAGTTTTGGTAGGTTTCCGACATCAATATAAAATACTCTTCGCTCAGGGGCTCGTGTCCATCTGTAAATGACAACAGAATCTTCAACCATTTTAAGTTGATTTAATGCCTTAATAGCTTTGTGTAAATGTCCGATAATATGGTTGCGTCTGCCGTCTTTCAGGCCAGATGGAACATGTGCAATCGCGTCTGTGGTGATGGGAATACCAGACGTTTTGTCTCCCAAAGACAAACCTTTTTCGTTGTATATGTAATATTCTTTGACAGATTTTACAAGTTTGCCTTGCGTTTTTTGATCTTTTTCAATTTGTTTGACTTTTTTAATATTTCGTGGATCAATTTTTCTAAGTTCTTTGATGCCATCTTTTGGTTTCTTTTCATCAATTATAATATGATAAAATATTCTACCATCAACGTACCAACTTTTAAAAATGTCATATCCATTGCGATTAAAATTTAAAAGCTTCAAAATAGATTCGAATTCTTCCACCAATTTTTTATTGACGGTATCCGACTGATTGATATTTTTTGTTAGTAATTTTACAGGATTGTCGTCAGATTCATTTACTATCGCCTCTGACACGATATCATCAATCGCTATTTCGACTTCTGGATAGACAGACATATCTCTATACCTGTCTATTAATTCAGAATCGCTCTTTGCTGTATTCTCTAAATTTAGGGTTTGGTTATAAAAATTGCTTGAAACAGTCAAAGAACCGTCATCGGTCATACTCTCTTTAGGTACAAACGATTTCAGTTCTTTGTTCTGTTCATCAGTTTTTAAAAGGGTAAACCCAAATAATTTCACTTCCATTATGTATTCCGATCACAATAATTTAATTAGTTACGGCGCCAGTGTGGTGCCAATAGTCATATGCAAAAGTAACAGTAAATTCTTCAATAGTGTCGTTATTCTCCCAACCAAGCTCAATAGATGAGATTTCAGTTGGGAACATACCGAAAAATTGATACTTCGCGGCGATATCACCCTCGACACCACTTTTCTTGAGATGTTCCACGGTCGCATCTGCTTTATAATCAATCAGATTTTCGAGCGCGGCTCCGTTCGCGTTGTGCGAATTGATCTTACTCATCCACTCTTCCATCGCGTTTCTGATTTCAAATCCTTCAGTGTTCATAATAGTTACAGTCCAAGGTTCAAAAGTTCTATTTCCGGCAACTCTTACTTGTCTACCAAAATATGGAACGTCGATTGCAGTAACCGTGGCAGATGGAATCTGCGCCGATTTAATCAAGTATGAACCATTGCCCGGCAGCTGGGAAACGGTACTGGGCATGGTGATTAGCGCCCGAAATAAATTCGGGCGAGCACCACCATCGCTAAAGTTTGATTTGAATGTTTCTATGTTAAATGCCATTTTTATCTCCTATTTTATCTATTTATATTAAACCGCGCCAACGATTTCGTTAAAATCAACACCTGTTCTTACTGCAACGAAGTTGAGTTGAACGAAGTTGATAGATTTCGCAGGCTGGATAAAAATGTCACCGATGAATTCGTTTCTGTCAATAACGGAACCAGTATTGTTGGTTTCGTCACAAACAACTTTAAAGTCATAGATTCCTCTGCGACCTTTAACATCTCTGAGAAAAGGTTCAATCAAGGCGGTAAATTGCGCCCTTGTAAATTCGTCATTGAATTCGAACAATGTGAATTTGGCAGCAGTCGCAATAGATTTTTCGAGGACAATAAACAACCTTCTAACATTAATTCTGTTAAACGCGGATGGTTTCATAGTAAAGGTTTTATCACCAAATAAGACGGTGCCCTGTCCAGTGAAATTGACAATCGGGTTGATAGCCAATTTATATAGTGAATCGCGATCAGATTTGCCTTGAGATTGCATTGTTTTCACAACACCCCTAAACACACCACGGTTGAAACCAGCTGGCGAGAACCATGCATCACGTTCATTTTCACTTCTAATCATCAATCCAGCAGTATCTCCGTTAAATGGGATATATCTGTAAGTATCATTGTATTTGTCGGTAACGTATTTGTAGTTTGAGTCTGCAAATGCATAGTTACTTTTTCTAATTAGATTATAAAATGCTATTGTCGCTGCGGTATTCATATTGTCTCTGTCTGCTTCAACATCAACTTGTCTAGGTGAAATACATGCAATTGTGTCTTTTCTCGACTCTGCAACATCAATTAATTTATTGACTGCCGCGCGGGCAGAAGTAACATCACCGGCGTCGGCAATTTCACCCTGCATTAGAAAACCAATATCTACAGTTTCGTTATCAGCAAAGTGCTCTAGTCCTGCAATGTATTGTGTTCCTGTTGGACCGGCACCAATCTGTCCACCACCAAAGGGTCGTGAAATAAAGTTTTCGGTTCCATCAGCAGTACCGCTTGCGTTCAATTTTGAAAAAGTCACAAATTTTGTGGCACCTTCGAGGGTAACAATATTGCCACCCCAATCAACACCGGCTGGATGATTTACACAGAAAACGTACCGCGAAGTATTGTTAATCACGTTTACATAGTAAACATTTTTACCATTACTTGTTTTACCGTTCGCAGCCTTGGAAAGTCCTTCCAATGTTTCGACAACTCTTTCTTGTCCACTTGAGTTGTCTGTAACAACCAATGAAATACCTTGTGGTGTATTTTCACTGCCCGCGACAACGGATGCTGCGGAATCTACTGTTAGGTCATCTGCCCTTGGAGTTCCGGTAAGCGAACTGGCTAACGCAGGTTTTGCAGTTACAAAATCTTCATATGAACTTTCGTCGATAAGATAAACATGTAAATCGTTGCCCCAAGTGCCTGGGTTTTTCGCAGCAAATTCAACACCATTCCAAGCCGAATCGGCAAAATTGAAGTTGCTTTCGAAGTCTGTTTGATTCTTAATCAAAAGACTTGCTGCATTGAAAGCGAATTGATTTTGCGCAGCATTATTAATGGTTGCTACAATAGGTGCGCTCCCTGCTGGTGCAGTTGTAAACTCAATTCTTGTGTTGTTTTCTTGCAGAGTATAATCTGTTCCTTGTGTAACGGCCGCCCCGGCAACAGTAACAGTTAATGTCTGTCCTGATGTGAGGTTAGGTGCTGGTGTTAGTGGGAAAGATTTTCTTGCCGGAATTGTCACATTAATTGTTTCGCCAGTTTCTGGAAAGTTTGATACGAAAGTGATCAATGCACTATTACCTGATACTGTGAATTCGGTACGCAAATAATCGCTAGCCACTGGTGACATGACCGCCGCAGTAACTCCGGCAACACCTGTCGCAGCAGCTGCTGCAGCACCGACTGTTGTGCTCATTGTGAACGCAGTTTGTTGTGCGATGTCGATTTGCACCACATCTCTTCCGGTTTCTGCATATGGCAAAACCGAACCTGCAATTGCGATTGCAGTAGTTAGTTCATGTTGTGCTACTGAAGCGGTTGATGGCATGAAAAACATTCTGTTAAGAACAGCGGCTGTCACTGTTCCCACTGACAAATCCAAAGTCGTTCCGGAAGGAGCTGAATCTGTACCGAAGTTGAATTCAGTTGACAATGTGATGTCATCGCCGCTTATGGTTGCGACAAAATATTCAGTATACTGAGTCATTCCACTATCTGTTGCAGTTGAGAGAACTACCTTGTCACCTTTTGAGAAACCATGTCCTGCTGTGAGAGTGATAGTGTCTGTTGTTGCATCGACACCAGAAGTTGCGTCAAATTCGCCACGATACTTTTCAAAATAATGGCCATGCGAAGTTCCGCCAGATGGATTTGCTGCACTATCTGCGGCATTTGCATCTGTTTGTTTTGTATACAACGGTGAGAAAAATCCGCCAGTTGTAAATGCATCGCCGGTTCCATCACCTTTGAATGCTTTGTTGGCTGCGGCATGTACATACCACGGACCGGTGCTAGAAAATACTGCAAGTGGGTTTGCTAATACGATTTTACCTCTGCCACCGTTTGTAGATGAATCGACACTCCAACGCGATGCTGGAACAACACCACCAGAGGCCTCGCCTACACCCCTAACTGAAACGGTCACATCGCTTGAAGTGAGGTTTCTTATGTTTACATCATTGGAAGCTTCTGCACCGCCTGCAACTAGGGTTGTTGTACCATTTGCAAAACGTGGATGCAAGTAAACTTGCGCTGCAGATGTATTTGCTGCGCCCACACCTAGATCAATAGAAGTGATACCGGCGGAATTACCAACCGGAAAAGTTCCACTCTGTGCAGAAGAACCGTGAATGACTTCAGTTGAGCCCGCCGCGCCTGTGGCGTTTTGCGTGCTGAAAGTACCTATATTTAGCGAGACAGTACCAGACAGAGCATTTCTTGCTCTATCCGCAGCTGCGTTTGCATCACTATTGTTTACAACTCTTACTAACTTTAATGCATTAGAATATGCTAAAAAGTTTGAAGCAGTAAACCAAGTTTTGTAATTTTGTTCTGTGGGCTCACCGAAAATGATTCTCAGTTCTTCTTCGTTCGAAATTTCTACAATTTCCCCGACAGGGCCTTTTGAGAACTGTCCGACCATAGCACCAATATTGGTAACTAGGGCGGGCACACTCGTAGATGCATCGATTTCAGAAATGTTTACGCCAGGACTTACTTGGAATGCCATTTTTTTATCTCCTTTGATTTGATATAATAACTTATTTTTATTTATTTATAAAAACTTTGAAGTCAGTATAAATACTTGCCTTCAATCTCTTACCGTCCACAGATCCCCTTCCGCGTCTACAAAAGATTCGATCTGAAGGCCATCTGATATGAAACCAAATGGCAACATATTTTCTTCTAAATGTTTCATTCTTTCTTCATAAATTTCGTTTCTGGTATCTATATCACACATGCTTTTGAAATATGGGTCAGTAGACATCCAAGAAAATAATATCAACGTGTCCACTAGATCATCTGTACGACCTTTCTCTGCCTCATATTTAGGTCCTTTCGAAATAAAAGTTGTCAATTCATTGATTGTTTCAAAATCCTTGATTAACAATTTATCCTCTTCGATCAAACTTTTCATATTCATACAACCAATTTTTTTAGTTGCTTTCGTTGTCCTAATTCCTAAAGTTGTCGATCCGCCCCCAAAACCAGAACTTATAGTCTGTCCTTTTCTAGTATCGCTCGCTATACTTATTAGATTAGTGTTTTCTAGGTCATGATATAATATATCACTCACCTGCTGCCCGACATCATTTATCTCTACTAATATGAGAGAATCGTTGTATAATGTAGAAATTCTATTTATTAGGTTTGGATATACCATTGGTGGCATTTCATTTGACCGAAAAACTGCGACTTGTTTATATGGCATTTTCGAACAGTCAAACACTGAAAACGCCGAAAAATCTTGACCGAGGCCTCTTGACACGTCTACTGTTGTAATGTATATGTGATTATCTTTGGGGTGTTCGTACACTTTAAGGGTGCCGTTTTCTAAAATTTGTTTAGGATTTCTGTAGGCCATACTCTTTAATTTCGAAACATTTATTAATGTGTTCGTGCTTCCTAAAAATTCTGTGTCGAATTCTTGGCGAAATTGTTCAGCGCTGGTATTTTTTATTGTGGTTTGTTTCCATTTTTCATCACGGCCTGGTACTTCGCTCCAGTGAACAGAAATGGGATTATATGTGTTTCTACCCTCTTCTGCATCTACCCATAATTTATAGAAATGATTCATGCCCGCTGGTGTCGAAACAATTATAACCTTTGTAGTCGTACCAGAAGAAATTGTAGGATAAACCGAATTGAAAAACTCTTCTGCCATTTCATTTGGAACAAACGCAAATTCGTCCAGAAACAAAATGTTATAAGACCCACCACGAATGGCGCTGGATGATGTCGCAGCCGCCATTACCTTTGCACCATTCTCCAATTCTATGTTGCCCTTATTCCATGTTACAACGCCCTGCTGTAGCCACTTAGGTAAATGCTCATAGGCCATTTGCAGTCTACTCAACAACTCTCGCGCAGTTGCAAGTTTGTTTGCGAGTAATGCAACCGAAACATCTTTGTTGAAAAGTATATAGTGTAGAAAAAATGCAATACAAGTGATTGACTTACCAGACTGTCGTCCAATCTTTGCGATAGTGAAGCGGTTGTCTGTAAAAGAACGAATCATTTTTTCTTGGAATGGATATAGATCAAAATTTACAAGTCCGGTATCGACGTTGACAATTTTCATGTATGTTTTAACAAAATATACAGGATCTTCCATACACCGAACATATTCTTGCGCCTGTTCTTCTGTCCAGCCAATTTCAACCCCCGCCGATTTTAAGTTGGGGTTGTTTAAATAAATTTCACTCATTTTTGCCGACTTCTCTATTTTTCCCTCTTAGAGTTTCTAATAGATCATTTGTGTTTCCAACAAATACTGCATTATTTACCACCTTTGATGGCTTACCGCCGTCTTTTGTGTTTTCTATCTTATTCATGGTAACTTGAAGTTCTATTAAATCTTTGGTTAAGTCGGCAGTGGTCTTGAGTAGTTGTCCGGTGACTTCGTATGCTCGCGGGTGTTCGCTCTCCTTAGCCAGTTGCAATAAATTTTGTAATGCATCCTGCCCCTGCGAAACTAAATCTTTCAAAGTTTCTCTATGTTCGTTGTAATCGTTTGCCAGATCTTGTTCGCGCATTTCTGAACTATTAAATTCTTGGATATTGGATTCTTGTTTCTTTACAACATTTTTGGATGTTTCTTCGATTTTATTCTCTATATCTAAAAATCCGCTCAACTTATCATTCAAACTTTCTCGCATCATACTTCTCCAAATTCTTCATCAAAAGTATTAATAAAACTATAATTGTCGCCCCTAAGCGCATCGTTAGGGTCGGTAGTAATTGTGTTTTGAGTAAACTGCTCGGTACTGTCTAGTTTCTTAGTATTTGTGATCGCCGTTCTAATCAGTTTTTGTTCTCTAGGCAGTCCATATAATGTACCAGACATGGTAAACCCCAATGTCCAGATTAATGACCGTCGAGAAAGAAAATCACCTTCATACTCGTCTTGGTAATCTACTGATTCTAGTGTTAATGGAGTGTCCCTAACAATTCCTAATTCCGTTGCCTCTTTAATAGGTATAACAAATGTGGGTGTAAAATATGGTAAAATCTGTTCGATAATTTGTGTTGCATCATCGGCGTTTTTTGTCATAACTGAAAGTTGAAATCCGATATCATATGGAACTGCCGAGTATGTGAAATTTTTTGTATCTGGTGTAGTTGTTTTTTGTTTTTGTATTTTGTTGTTGTTTGGCAATTTTCTCGTTGAATTATATTGAAAACTAGAAATTTCAAAACTCATTCGCGGTAGAGTAATTGCTGGTTCGCCCGCCTGCGTCACTTTATTGATTCTTGACAAATATTTTTGTGTCGGCCCATATGCCAAAGGAACTCTAATGACGGACAACACTGTACCCGCCGCATTTGTTCTTTTGATATCTACGTCATTAAACATAGAACCAAATGCAATCACATAATTTCTTATCGTGCTTCTATAGAAATAATCATTACCTAACATTAGTAATCCTCGCTAAATGGGTTTACTGTCGTGAAGTCTATAACTCCATCAACAGTTGTTGTGCTTAACGGAACTAATCCTGTGTCACTATCTGCAATGTTGTCGATGCTATCATCTGCCGCGACGGCACTTGATGTGGTAAAGTTGTCATCTAACGCTACCACGCCCGTACTTATATTTTCGTGTGAGTATACGAACAATTCTGACGTTATTCTATAAACATAATTTTTACCTAACTGATAAAAGGGCTCTTCATCTTCGACAAATTTTATTGAAAATACTGCATCTGAAATTGGATGATAAATAAGATCTCCGACCAGCGGTTTTGGTTTTCCAGTGATACTGGCAAATCTGGAAACAGAAACGCTTGTTACAATCTGGTCTCTGACTTCCAAACCAAATTTAGATAACATATCACCTTCTCCCTCAAAACCGTCTGCGCTTTCTATTTGCATTTCGACTGTATGAGTTTCTGTGAATTCGCTCAAAACATCCTCGTTGAAAATTGTATCTTCTTTGACGATTGATCTAGGAACGTAAATAAAGTCTTGGCCATGAATTTGAATAGACTCGATGACAAGATTCTCTAATAGGTTTTGTTCCTGTGTAAAATTTATAGTGTTGAAATACTGATTTACTGGCATTTTTTATCCAACCATAATGTCTACAGGAAGTTCGTAGTTTAACGACATTTCTTCTTCTAGGGTTGTGATTTCCTGTATTGCCTGATCGAGAATTGCGCTACCGTTAAATGTGACACCGCCCGGAAGTGTCACGCCTTCATATTTTGTGAGATTTTCACCCCATTGTCTTTTCATTAGTGCTGTCGCGTATCTTTTGAGCCACCTGTCGTTCCACACATCGGTATATACATCTGGATCAATAATTTTGCTACATTCTATGATGATATATTCATTTTCTAAAAGATCGAAGCCCCAATCTGTGTCAACGAATAGTCTGTTCATATGTCTCTGATACCTGATCGGAACATTGCCATGAATTATGTTGTTGACCATTTGTAAATGGCTTTGTGTGATTTCATATGTCAACATTTCTGCGCTTGATAGGTCGTAAACATCATTCAAAAATAATTGATATTTGACATCGAACATATTGGTGGAAAAACTATTTTTTTGATAAAATGGCAATACCCGTTTAATTCCAATGATACTTTGATCGACGGTGATATATTTGTTAGTTATATCTGCTGCCAGAATCTTGTATGGAAAAAAAGTATCTTCTACTGCATCAAAATGATAATCCTGATAATACTCGAGCGCATCATCAATTCTATCTTCTAACTGCTCGTCTGCAATGTTGATTTGTATTACCGGAGAACCAAGTTTTCTTAGACAATAATTCTTGAATTCGGTTCTTGTAGTTATGATGGCCATCAGTCATACCTCTTATTTTATATGACTATTTATAATTTAAAAGATTGTCATTATATCAGAGCAGTTGTTCTAACATAACTCTATTCGCCATATGAAGTTCGATCAAGTCATCTTTATTCTGTCCCTTGTATGGAACCGCATGATAATTTTCCATCATCAGAACAGATGCAAGTTTGCTAGAATAATTATTATTGTCATCTTTATGTTCGATTATAAAATCACCTAAAATTCTACCAAACTTTCCTGTTTTGTCTTTTTGAGTTTTGATTATTTGCATAGAGCCAATCGGCATAAGATATTTCATAAATTCTTTCGCCCGCAACCCATATGATTTTTCGACTAGATCTTTTGTTCTTGATTCTGGGGTGTCTATTCCCATAATACGAACTCGCTCTTTATGCATCCAAACACCGAACCCCAAGTCTATATCGACGTCTACTGTGTCGCCGTCGACGACTCGTAATACCTTGCATCTATATTCGTACATTTTTTAT
>TARA_R110002074_G_scaffold44782_10_pt1 | contig 17764 bp, 16 predicted proteins | sample TARA_R110002074 | Tara Oceans TARA_R110002074 (sample SAMEA4397215) | marine metagenome | biome: Polar Biome; feature: [MIX] marine epipelagic wind mixed layer (ENVO:01000061); material: water (ENVO:00002006), including particulate matter (ENVO:01000060) such as... | depth 10-100 m | reverse complement strand
ACATGATGATCAGCGCCTGGAGCAACCCACCCGAGATCATCTGTTCCAGCGTCACAAAGAGCTTGGCTGAATTGGATGCACCGACGATGGCGTCCTTGGCAGCCTCGCTTTGCATCGCCAGGTCAATCGCCGTACCACCCAGAATGGTCATCCAGGCAAAACACACCAACGCGGGGGCAATCACTGCGCCCAGTACGAATTCACGTACCGACCGGCCCTTGGAAATACGCGCAAGAAACAGGCCCACAAAAGGCGAGAACGCGATCCACCAAGCCCAGTAGAACGTGGTCCATGCGGCTTGCCAAGCGAACAGACGTCCACCTGTGCCAGCCTCATATGCTGCGGCAATCTCTGCTTCTGGCAGTGATTTAGCGGCTTCTGGCAGGCCATCGGTAAAGCCTGCAAGGCTGCCCCATGGGTTTGTCGCACCGGAATAGACCGCTGTCATGTCCTCAGCACCCAATGCTTGTACGGCGGCGGGGGCGTTGGCGGCAAATGCACCGGCATCAACCGGACTGTAGGCCGAGAAACTCAGCGAGACAAAGTTCAGGATATAATCCACCAGTGCGGTGGCATAGGTTGTCATGGCGAACACGAACGACCCGAAGATCACAAAGGTCAACAACAGGATCAGCGACAGAACGAGGTTGATGTTTGAGAGCCACTTTACCCCGCGTCCCACACCCGATACCGCCGACAGGATCGACAGCGCCATGATGCAGACAAGTGCAACAATCAGCCCTGTTTTAGTGGCGGTAGGTGTGTCGCCCGTTGTGTCCATCATCCAGGCAGCGCCAGTGATCGCATAAACGCCATCAACCAACTGGCTGACCCCGAAACCGATTGTGACAGAGACACCCAGAATGGTTGCCACAACGCCCAACACGTCGATCACATGGCCAAACACGCCATTGGCATATTTGCCAATCAGCGGCGTCAGCGCCGAACGGATCGTCAGCGGCATACCGCGTGTATAGGCGTAATAAGCAAGGCTCAGACCCGTTACCACATAGATTGCCCATGCGTGAAAGCCATAGTGCGCAAAGGTGTAGCGGTACGCGGATTGCAACGCTTCCTCACTGTTTGGGGCAACGTCAGAGGACAAAAGGATTGGGTTGGATCCCCAAAGACCGATGGGTTCGGCGGTCGCGAATGTCATCAGGCCGACGCCCAGACCGGCACCGAACATCATTGAGAACCAAGAGAAATTGCTGAACTCTGGCTTTTGGCCCGGCACACCCAAGACACGTCTGCCGGTGGAGGGGATGATTGCGACGATGAAAAGGAAAAACGCGAACAAGCCGACCGCGAGGATATAGAAGGTGTTAAAGCTCAACAGCAGCGATGTGTTTACTGCAGAAAGCATTTCGCCCGCATTCAGCGGAAAGACCAGCGCCCAAAGGACCAGCAAAACCATGCTGATTTTGGATATGAGCGCAATAGGTAGGCTATAGCCGTGATAGAAGCCGCCATCTTGAGTGTTGATGTCGAGCTCCGTAAATGGAGGTTTGACTGACATATGATTTACGTCCCTGTTTTGTGGCCTGGCCGTTCTTTGCGGCCAGATATTGTATGTATAGCATAATTGCGCACAAAAATTAAGGACCCTGATGTGCGCAGTGATGCAGCTAGAGTGTGTCCGTTCACAGTGGTGTTACGGTAAACAGTTCAGGAGCCCAGTTTGGGTGACAAACGACATTCAGGGGGCAAAACCGACCTGAATCGGCGATCTCGCTCCATATCATTTAAAGTTGGAAGCCATATTGTTTGCGCCCAATAAACATACGACCGCCTTGTTTTTTCTTAATTGAAACGTGAACAAACATCATCTTTGCCAGCATCATTACAACAGGGGAAAAAAACGGCACTTAAACCTCATCTCTCGGATTAGCGATTTGGCCAACTGCCGGGCGGCCCAATCTGGGGCAGGACGGCGAGAAACCCGAGTTTTCAAATTTCCATAGTTCTCGACGATGTTCGGTGCGGGTATTGGTGTGGGCATGCTGACGCGGGCTGTGGCCGAACCTGTTGCGCATTTTGGCAGGAACCCCAAAGTTATTCAGGGTCTGGTGGTTGCCGGGCTGCTGATTTCTGCTGGCACATCTGCCATTCAAACATGACGGTGATTGGCGCGCTGCCGTTCTCGGTGGTGATGGTGCTGATGTGCATATCTCTGATCAAGGCCGTCTATAACGATGGTCGACGCGAGGCGGCTGGCGTGCCGACGCTTGCCGATGATATCGCGGCGATACCCGCCCAGTGACACCGCTAAAATGCAATGAGAAAGCCCCCGAAGGCAGTTGGTGCCGGGGCTTTTTGCATTTGACGGCTGGCGCGTAACAGTGGAGGCTCGCGGTATGACATTAGATACCGCATGGGTGCGCGCCCAATTTCCTGCCTTCGCTGAACCGTCCCTCAAGGGGCTGGCGTTTTTTGAAAATGCTGGTGGTTCATATACTTGCAAACAGGTCATCGACCGATTGTTCCGATTTTACACCCAGCGCAAGGTGCAACCCTATGCGCCATATGAGGCCAGCACGCTGGGTGGTCAGGAAATGGATGAGGCGCGCGCACGTATGGCCGCGATTTTGGGTGTTGACGCAGATGAGTTGAGCTTTGGTCCCTCGACCACGCAGAATACCTATGTTCTGGCACAGGCGTTTGGTCAGATGTTGCAACCTGGCGAGGCGATCATTGTTACCAACCAAGACCACGAGGCCAACACCGGCCCATGGCGCAGATTGGCGGACCGGGGCATTGAGGTGCGCGAATGGTGCATTGATCCCGATACCGGACATCTGGACACCGACGTGTTGGAGAATCTGCTGGATGAAAACGTGCGGCTGGTGTGTTTCCCGCATTGCTCAAACGTGGTGGGGCAGGTGAACCCGGTGACCGAGATCACCGCCCTTGCGCATGCTGCGGGTGCGTTTGTCTGTGTTGACGGCGTGTCTTACGCCCCGCATGGATTTGTCGATGTGGGGGCACTGGGGCCGGATATTTACCTTTTTTCAGCTTATAAAACCTACGGGCCGCACCAAGGGTTGATGGTGATCCGCCGCGCACTTGGGGAACTGTTGCCGAACCAGGGGCATGTTTTTAATGCGGGGTCGCTCTACAAACGCTTTACTCCCGCAGGGCCAGATCATGCACAGGTCGCCGCCTGTGCGGGGATGGCGGATTATATTGATGCGACCTATGCGCATCATGTCGGGGGCGACGCAGGCCCGGCCGCGCGCGCGGCGGTGGTGCATAACCTGATGCGCGCCCATGAAACTGAACTGCTGCAACCGCTTTTGGACGGGGTAAAATCGCGCACTTCCGTGCGCTTGATTGGCCCATCTGAGGCAACGGACCGCGCGCCGACCGTTGCTCTTGCCCTGAACCGCCCCGGTGAAGACGTCGCGGCGGCGCTGGTCAAACACGGGATCATGGCGGAGGGCGGCGATTTTTATGCTGGCCGCGCGCTGAGCGCGATGGGCGTTGATGAGGCCATGGGCGTTTTGCGGCTCAGTTTCACCCATTATACAACCCGTGATGAGGTCGATCAGCTTTTGACCGCTTTGGATGAAGTTTTGTGAAACCAATGCCTTGATTGATCCGTGTCTGCCCTAGATCGTAGGAAACGTGACAAGGGGGGCCCACAGGGCATGGACGATACCAAACCAATCATTCTGTGGTTCCGCCGCGACCTGCGGCTAGGTGATCATGCGGCCCTGACGGCGGCGTGCGCAACCGGGCGTCCGGTGATCCCGGTGTTTATCCACGACGGTCTGGTTGAGCAATTGGGGGCGGCCCCGAAATGGCGGCTTGGTCTGGGGCTTGAAGCACTCAGCGAGACACTTGGCGGAAAAAGCAGCCGGTTGATCCTGCGCCGCACGGGCAGGGCGATCAAGGCATTGAAAGACCTTGTGGAGGAAACGGGTGCCACTTCTGTTTATTGGTCCCGGCTTTATGATCCGGTGTCCGTTGCCCGCGACACGTCGATAAAAGAGGCACTAAAGGCGCAAAACGTCGAGGCGCGGTCTTTTGGTGGGCATTTGATGTTTGAGCCATGGACGGTTGAAACCAAAACCGGCGGGTTTTACCGCGTGTATACGCCGTTTTGGAACACGGTGAAAAACGTCGGCGTGGATGCACCTCGGCCCACGCCGCGTAATATCCGGCCCCCGCAAAATTGGCCAGCCAGTGATGCCTTAGACGACTGGCAGATGGGTGCCGCGATGAACAGAGGCGCAGACGTCGTGCGTCCGTTTGCGCTGATCGGTGAACGGGCCGCACAAGGCCGGTTGGGCCATTTCATCGCCGAACTGGTCGATGGCTACGGCGACAACCGCGACATACCAAGCGTTGACGGCACCTCGGCCATGTCTGAAAACCTCGCACTGGGGGAGATCAGCCCCCACCAATGCTGGCATGCAGGTCATCGGGCCATGCAGGAAGGTAAACGAGGCGCGGAGAAATACCTTAAGGAATTGGTGTGGCGTGAGTTTGCGTATCATTTGATGCACCACACGCCGCATATGCTGGATGGCAACTGGCGCGAAGAATGGGATGCCTTCCCGTGGAAAACCGACGCCGACAGCGCCGATGTTCTGGCGTGGAAACAGGGGCGCACGGGCATCATGTTTGTCGATGCCGCGATGCGCGAACTTTATGTGACGGGCCGGATGCACAATCGGGCGCGGATGATTGTGGCAAGCTATCTGACCAAACATCTGATGACGCATTGGAAAGTGGGTCAGCGGTGGTTCGAGGAATGTTTGATCGACTGGGATCCGGCCAGCAATGCGATGGGATGGCAATGGGCAGCGGGGTCCGGTCCCGATGCATCGCCATATTTCAGGGTTTTCAACCCAGACACGCAATTGGACAAATTCGACAGGCACCGCGACTATGCCAGCCGATGGATCGCCGAAGGGCGTGCAAATCCACACAAGGATGCGCTGGCTTATTTCGATGCGATCCCGCGACGTTGGGCGCTGGCTCCAAATGATCCTTATCCCGGACCAATCGTGTCACTGGACGCAGGTCGCAAGCGCGCACTGGCCGCTTATCAGGACCGCGGATTTTAATAATTGTTAATATTGCATAGGTGGCTAAAATCAGACCGCCTTGTATAAAGAAGACCAAGGGGATGTGGGCATGATCTTAACCAGCACCGAAGGACAGGAGAACCTGCCGCGCTATTTCAGCCGCGTTTACGCGGTAGCACAAGCGATGCAGCATGGACGGGTTGATTTCGTGCTCCCGGATGGCCGCACCTTTCGCGCAATCGGGGCAAAGCCCGGCCCGGTTGCCGAATTGCGTATTCATAACAACGATCTATTTGCCCGCCTGATCCGTGAAGGCGACCTTGGGTTCTGCGACGCCTATCTCGATGAATGGTGGTCCACGCCGGATTTGCAGGCGTTCATGGATCTGGTGCATGCCGACAACGAGGACATCTATGACGGGTTTCCGGGCATGGGTTTGGTGCGAATGTTTGAACAGTTCCGGTTCTGGCTGCAGCGCAACAACAAGTCCCAGGCGCGCAAGAACATCAGCTATCATTATGATCTTGGCAATGACTTTTACGGTCTCTGGCTTGATGACACGATGACCTATTCGTCGGCCTTGTTTGAGGACGGTGCACAACAGTCGCTTGAGGCGGCGCAGACGGCAAAATATGCCTCAATGGTGGACCAGATGGGGGTTCAGCCGGGCGATCATGTGCTTGAGATCGGCTGTGGCTGGGGCGGATTTGCCGAATATGCCGCCAAAGAACGCGGGCTGCGGGTGACGGGCCTGACCATCAGCCAGGAGCAGTTTAACTATGCCAAAGAACGCATTGAAAAGGCTGGCCTTTCCGATCTTGTTAATTTTAAAATGCAGGACTACCGGGATGAACGTGGCACCTATGATGGGATCGCCAGCATTGAGATGTTTGAAGCGGTGGGCGAGAAATATTGGCCGATATATTTTGAAACGGTGCGCGAGCGTCTGAAACCGGGCAAGGCGGCGACGTTGCAGATCATCACCGTCGATCACCGCCGGTGGGACGTGTACAAGCGCGGTGTGGATTTCATTCAGAAATACATTTTTCCGGGCGGCATGCTGCCCAGTCCCAAGGTGCTGCGCGAACAGGTCGAAATGGCGGGACTGGTGGTGGATAAATCCATCGAATTTGGCAAAAGCTATGATATCACGCTGCGCCGGTGGCATGAGACATTCAACGCTAAATGGGATCAAATCACGGCAATGGGCTTTGACGACCGATTCCGGCGTATGTGGAATTTTTACCTCACTTCTTGTGCCGCGACATTTGACAGTGGAAATTGTGACGTAACGCAGATTACGGTAAGGCGACCCATCTAGAATGGATTGACCTGATCGTATAAGGAGTGTTCCGATGCCCACAGCCGCGCGTTTGGTGGCAGCCATTTGTCTGGCGATCGCTGCCTTTCTGGTATCGGGCATGATCATGCCCTTGATGCCAGAAAGCACTGATTTTGGCATATTTGTGCCTGTGAATATCATCCTGGGCCTTTTGGCGGGTTGGCTGATCATGGGGCCACGCGTCGGGCGCGGCATCACGGCAGCAATCAACAATGGGCTTACAGGGGTTTTTGTATTGATGCTTTGGGGCATCGGGGTGCAAGCCGCTAACGAGATGGTGCGCCTTGCGATGAAGAATCGCTATGATGGTGCGATGGAGGCATTGGTCGCTGTATTTCAAATTGGTGCAGAATTCGGCTTATTGATCGCAACAGTTCCGATCGGATTGTTCTTGGTGGTGGCGGCGGTGATCAGCGGACTTGTGACCGAATTTGCCAGCAATCGCTGGCGTTAATTCAATGAAAAACCTGTTTTTCTACGGCACAATGCGGCATGTGCCGGTGTTGGAAATTGTTATGGGACGCGGGGCCGGAACGCTTGATGTTGTCCCTGCAGAATTGCCAGACTATCTTGTATCCTCGGTTGCCGAAGGCCCGTTTCCGATGATCGCAAGCTCACCCGGCGATACCGCGCAGGGTCTATTGGTCCGGGGTTTGAGTGGCGAAGACATCGCGCGTTTGGACTTTTACGAGGGTAGCTTTGCCTATGATCTGGTGCAGGTTCGGCTGTCAGATGGACAATCGGGGGAGGTGTACGTCCCGCAACCCGGTATGTGGACCCCAGCAGGTCCGTGGGTTTTAACCGATTGGGAAGATAAATGGGCCGCCCTGTCATGCCACGCGGCCCGCGAGGTCATGGGCTATTTCGGGCTCAAAACCCGCGATGAGGTGGCGGCGATGTTCCCGATGATCCGCAGACGCGCGGGATCAAAGGTGCATGCGGCCCGGTCGTTACACGGGGCAGAGACATTGCAGGGTAACGTCGAGGTCATGCACCGCAAGCGCAGCTACGCACATTTCTTTGCGTTGGATGACATGCAGGTGCGCCACGAGCGGTTTGACGGCACAATGACCGGCCAGCTTGATCGTGCTGTTTTTATTGCCACTGACGCGGGTGTGATGCTGCCTTATGATCCGGTGCGGGACCGGGTGTTGCTGGTGGAGCAGATGCGCTTGGGGCCGCTGGCGCGTGGTGACAGGTCGGTTTGGCAATTGGAACCCATTGCGGGTCATATTGACCCCGGCGAGACACCAGAAGAGGCCGTGCAACGCGAAGCGCGCGAAGAGGCGGGGCTGACCGTGCACGTGCTTGAAAAAGTGGCTGAGGTGTATGCGTCACCGGGCAATTCGACAGAGTTCTACTACATTTTTGTCGGTCTGGCCGATCTGCCCGACGCGGTGCAGGGCACCGGCGGTTTGGCAAGTGAAGCCGAAGACATCCGGTCGCATGTCATCAGTTTTGATGCGCTGATGGCCTTGGTAAGCAAGTTTGATGCGGCAAATGCACCGCTGGTTTTGGCCGCGTATTGGCTGGCACATCACCGGGCCCGGCTTAGGTCCGGCGCGCGCGTGAAGGCTTGAGGTTAAGCGGGGCTGCAGATACACCAAGGGCAACTTGATTTGGGGGCATCCATGCACGTCGCGAATGATCTGGCACAGGCCATCGGAAACACACCGTTGATCCGGCTGAAAAAGGCCAGCGAAGAGACCGGCTGTGAGATTTACGGCAAGGCCGAATTCATGAACCCCGGCCAATCGGTCAAGGACCGCGCGGCATTGTTCATCATCCGCGATGCCATTGCCAATGGCACGCTGAAACCCGGCGGCACGATTGTCGAAGGGACGGCGGGAAACACCGGCATTGGCCTTGCGCTGGTTGGGGCGTCCATGGGGTTCAAAACCGTGATTGTGATCCCTGAAACGCAGTCTCAGGAGAAAAAAGACATGCTGCGCTTGGCGGGTGCGGAATTGGTGCAGGTGCCCGCAGCACCCTACCGCAACATCAACAATTTCATCCGCTACTCCGAACGGCTGGCCAATGAACTGGCCCGCACCACAAATGAGGGCGTGATCTGGGCCAACCAGTTTGATAATGTGGCCAACCGTCAGGCGCATATTGAAACAACCGGGCCAGAGATTTGGGAACAAACCGGCGGCAAGGTCGACGGCTTTTGCTGTGCCGCGGGATCGGGCGGCACCTTGGCAGGGGTCGCGATGGCGCTACAGCCAAAGGGCGTGAAAATCGCATTGGCTGATCCTGATGGTGCTGCGCTGTACAGCTATTATACCACGGGCGAACTGGCCTCGAAGGGGGGGTCGATTGCCGAAGGGATCGGACAGGCGCGGATTACCAAGAACCTTGAAGGTTTGAAGCCAGATTTCAGCTATAATGTGCCAGATGCCGAGGCGTTGCCGGTGGTGTTTGATCTGTTGGAACACGAAGGGCTGTGCCTTGGGGCGTCGTCGGGCGTGAACGTGGCAGGTGCCATGCGCATGGCCCGCGACATGGGGCCCGAGCATACCATTGTGACAATCTTGTGTGATTTTGGCACACGGTATCAATCGAAACTGTTTAATCCTGATTTCCTGCGTGAAAAAGGCTTGCCAACGCCGCGTTGGCTGGACCGCCCCCCCGCGTCGATCCCCGGCGTATTCGAAGACGTATGAGACGCGCGCTGATCCAATGCGTGTTGGCCCTTGGCCTTGTGGTTGCCTTTGTGACCGCCTCGCTGGCCCAAGATGCCATAGTCGACGAATTTGAGCGCTACAACGTCATGGCGCTGCGCGCAGAAGAAGCGATTGCCAACGACACATTAGGCGATGAAACCTTTGAGGCGATGCGCGCGCGCATCGCGCAATATCGCGCGAGCTTTGATGCCGCACGCACCGCAAATGCGGGGCGAATCGCGACGTTGCGCGAACAATTGGCCGCATTGGGTGCCGTAGCCGAAGGGGAGAATGCAGCCCCTGAGGACCCGGAGGTAGCCGCCAAACGAGCCGATCTGAACGCACAACTGGCCGCATTGTTGGCACCTGTTCAAAAGGCTGAGGCGTCTTTTCTTGAGGCTGATGGATTGATCCGCCAAATCGACCAATTGCTGCGCGACAGGCAGACCAACAAGCTTTTGTCGATCAGCCCATCCCCCTTGAACCCCGTACATTGGCCGCAGGCGTGGACCGATCTGCGCCAGGCGTTTTCAGGGATTTGGGTGCAGGACGACTTCAAAGATGGATCTGAACACTGGGGCACATTGCAAGAGAACATTCTTGTGGTCTTTTTGTCGACGTTCATCGGATTGGTGCTGATTGTACGAGGCCGAAACTGGGCGACCCGCATTGTTGGCGAGCTGGAACGCTATGGTGCGCGTGGCTTTGGGATATGGCGGTTCTTGGTATCGCTCTTGCGCATTGTTTTCCCGCTTATCGGGTTATCCAGTGTGGCACTTGCCATTGGTGCCGCAGGTATAATGGGCGCCCGTGGCAACGAAATACTCAGACTTGTACCGCTTGTTGGCGGACTTATGCTGGGATTTCGCTGGGTCGCAGAGCGGGTTTTTTCGCGGGCCGACGACGAAGCGCTGCTGCTGTTTGATCAAGAGCTGCGCAAAAGCGCGCGATTCTATGTGAACGTGATCACCATCGCAATCATAATTGATGTGGTCCTGAGAGCGATCCTGAATGGTGCTGATCTCTCACCGGGCACAATGCCGGTTTTTGGCTTTGTCACCCATCTGATCATCAGCTTTTCTCTCTTTCATCTGGGTGTCATTCTGCGTGGGTTTTCCGATGCTCCTCATGCGGACGCAACGACAGACAGCGCGCGCGTCACAACGCTCAGCAGGGTGGTGCGTGGCTTGGGCACCGGGGCCATCATCGTGTCCTGTGTGACACCTGTCTTGATGATATTTGGCTATTACGAGGCGGCGCAGGCGGTGATGCAACCGTATGTGATGTCGATGGTCATTCTTGGCTTTGTCATGACACTGCAACGGTTTTTGGCCGATGTGTACGGTGCTTTCACCGGACAGGGCATTCAGGCGCGCGATACACTGATGCCAGTGGTTATCGGCATGGTTTTGCTGTTGCTGTCCTTGCCGGTTTTCTCGTTGCTCTGGGGCGCGCGCGTCACTGATCTGACCGAACTTTGGACCGCACTCGGGCGCGGATTTACAATTGGCGACAGCCGCATTTCGCCCACTGATTTTCTCAGGTTCGCGATCATCTTTATCGTGGGCTATGTCCTGACACGGCTGTTGCAAGGGGTCTTGCGTAGCAATGTCTTGCCCAAAACCAAGATGGATATCGGTGGGCGAAATGCCGTGGTCTCGGGCCTTGGGTATGTCGGGATATTTCTGGCGGCGCTGGCGGCCATTACAGGTGCGGGCATTGACCTTTCATCGCTTGCGATCGTGGCCGGTGCATTGTCGGTCGGCATTGGATTCGGCCTCCAGAATATTGTCAGCAACTTTGTCTCGGGCATCATCTTGTTGATCGAACGTCCGATTTCTGAAGGCGATTGGATCGAGGTTGGTGGTCAGATGGGCTATGTGCGTGACATCTCTGTCCGCTCCACCCGGATTGAAACCTTTGACCGCACAGATGTGATCGTGCCCAACGCCGATCTGGTCAGCGGGACGGTTACGAATTACACCCGCGGCAATACCGTGGGCCGGGTCATTGTCACCGTCGGGGTCGCCTATGGCACCGACACCCGGCGGGTTGATCAAATTCTGCGCGAAATTGCTGAGGCGCAGCCGATGGTGTTGACCACGCCGCCGCCGAACGTGGTGTTCATGAATTTTGGTGCCGATGCGCTGGAATTCGAAGTCAGGATGATGCTGCGGGATGTGAATTGGACAATTGTGGTAAAAAATGACGTTAACCATGCCATCGCCGAACGCTTTGCCGCCGAAAAGATCGAGATACCGTTTGCCCAGCGTGATCTGTGGATCCGAAACCCAGAGGCCTTAACCGGGACTGGTCCCCTGAAGGCCACAAAAACACCCAAAGGCAAGGCGGCCACATGACCCAATTGCTCTTTCGCGATGATGCCTATGCGCGTGATGCACCGGGACTAGTTGCGATGCACACCGCTGAGGGTGGCGTTGTGTTGGATGCGACCATTTTTTATCCCACAGGTGGGGGGCAACCCGGCGATTCCGGTTGGATTGAATGGGACGGCAACCGTCTTGCCATTGCCACAGCGCTCAAGGGCGAAGGCGATGCGATTGTGTTGGTCCCATCGGAGCCTGCGGCCTTGCCGCCGGTGGGTGCGCATATCGTTCAGATCCTTGATTGGGACCGCCGACATAAACATATGCGGGTCCACACGGCGTTGCATTTGTTGTCCGTCGTGATCCCGTTTGGTGTGACAGGTGGGCAAATTTCGGCAACCCATGGGCGGTTGGATTTTGACATGCCTGACGCGCCACAAGACCGGGAAGCGATTGAGACTGCGTTGAATGACTATGTTTCAATGGATGCCCGCGTCAGCGATGGTTCGATCACTGCCACTGCGCTCGCTGCCGCACCGCATCTGGTCAAAACGATGGCCGTTCAACCGCCCAAAGGCGCAGGTGACATCAGGCTGGTCCGCATCGGAGATGAGACGGGTTGGATTGATTTACAACCTTGTGGCGGTACCCACGTGGCGCGCACGGGCGAAATTGGGGCGCTGCGTCTGGGCAAGATCGAGAAAAAGGGCAGGCTGAACCGGCGCGTCTATGTCCATTTGGACAGCTGACGCCAACGGCGCGGACATTGCGCCGATTTCCCTCTTGCAACTTGGCACTGGGCCACGCTAAACCCCCGCTCACGGATCGGTGGCCGAGTGGTCGAAGGCGCACGCCTGGAAAGTGTGTAGGCGGGAGACCGTCTCCAGGGTTCGAATCCCTGTCGATCCGCCACTACACTACCTTTGGCTTTGATTTCGTTTAACCTTTTACTCATTTTGTCGAACCGTTGCTATTGGGTTCGCCCGTATTTGAACCCGTTTCGTTCTGACGCAGCTTGGCAAAACCTTGATCAGCCATGAGCCCGCGTCTCGTTTTTCCCGCGCAAATCTGCACCATCTGCGGCGATGCGTGACCCGTCCAAGCCAAAATTTCGCGCTCTGATGCGCCAGCCTCTGCCAAGCGTGTGGCGCAAGCTTTCCGCAGACCGTGTGAGGTGCGGTCAGGCAGTTTGGCTTCATTGTGAATTTCCTGATTTGGCGTGAGCTTTCAGAGACAAGCTACAATAACCCCGCAAGTGTCCCGTGGGTCTGTAGGCTACTTATCAAGTCATCATTCTGGGGCTGTTGAACGCACTTATTGAGGGTCGAAACGCCAACCCCTCAATCCGACGCAATCTGGGGGTGCCTCAGCCCACTGGTCGTTGCCGCGCAAACCGCATCACGTTTGAATCCGGCGCTGAATCTTGGCGCAATGACTCGTTGCTTCATTGCGAATATCGCTCGAAAGAGACCGGAACAAAATTGCGATCGGATCAGGGTGATGCGCGTCCATTATGTCGCTCAGGGGCAGAACCTTGGGGAGTTTTTCCGGTTCCGCTGCTTTATGATTAAGGTCCCCTTCATCACTTGCGGCCATAAGGGCAGGGGTACGACCATCCCTGATCGAAGAGTGGTGGCTTGTGCAGTCTCGAATTGGGAAAGCCGCTGCATTTCATGATGAAACGGGTTGTAGTTGTCGATGATTCACGCACGATACGCGCCTGGCTGCGTGCCGTTCTGGAAACGGACCCGCGGCTGACTGTGGTGGGCGAGGCGGAGAATGCCAATCAAGCGCGCCAAGTGATCAAAGACACAAAGCCTGATGTTATCACGTTGGACATTCAAATGCCGGGCATGAGCGGGTTGGAATTTTTGACCAAACTCATGAAACTCCATCCCTTGCCGGTTGTGATGGTCTCTGCGGCAACCACGTTCGGATCGGAGGCGACAATCGCCGCCCTTATGAACGGGGCGGTTGATTGCATCCTAAAGCCGTCAAATGGCACCGACGCCAAAGCCTGCCGTGATATGGCGCGCCGCGTCTTTTCCGCCGCAAGCAGTACTGTGCAAACGCCAAAACAACGTCGAACATCACCCGCTAAGTTCTACGACACCACAACAAATGGCCCGCTGCCGATCATATTGATGGGTGCCTCGACCGGTGGTGTCGCAGCGCTTGAGGTAATCTTGGGTGATTTGCGTGTGGATGGCCCCCCGGTCGTTGTTGTTCAACATATGCCAGCCACTTTCCTGATCAGTTTTTCAAAGCTCTTAGATCGTAAATTCAGGCAGGATGTTAGCTTGGCGGCTGATGGTGAATTGCTCAGTGTCGGGCAGATTGTCTTGGCACCAGAACAGGGGTTCCACACCGAAATTAGCCGTCGCGATAATAGCTGGGTCACACATTTGCGCCCCAACGCCGAACGCGCGGCACATTGCCCGTCGGTGGATACATTGTTTTCGTCGGCCGCCCCCTTTGGCCATGACGTGATTGGCGTGATCCTGACGGGGTTGGGGCGTGATGGTGCTGAAGGGTTGCATCAATTGCATCGTTCGGGGGCGCAAACCATAGGGCAAGATCAAGAAAGCAGCGTGGTTTATGGCATGCCCAAAGCCGCGTGGGACTTGGGTGCGGTCGACCAGCAATTGCCGCTAAACCAAATTGGTGCAGCCATCAACATGGCGGTCCAAAAACACCACCGGAACCCAGATAGGTCAGTGAAATGACCCCCAACTGGATTTTCATCACCCAAGGCGAACACGCCATATCTGATGACCCCGGTGTCACTATCTCAACGTTGCTGGGTTCTTGCGTGGCGTGTTGTTTATGGGACCCGTTGGCGCAGGTCGGCGGCATGAACCACATGCTGATTACCAACCGTAGCCAAAGGGATGCGCAATGCGACGCGGCTGGGGTGCACGCCATGGAACTTTTGATCAATGATCTGCTCAAACGCGGTGCCAGACGTAACAGGCTGAAGGCCAAGGCATTTGGTGGCGCGCAGATGGTCAATGGTCTTTCTGGTATTGGCGCGGCAAATTGTGCCTTTACCGTGGAGTATCTACAGCGGGAGAACATCCCCTGCGTTTCTCAATCCTTGGGCAGTGATGTGGCCCGACAACTGCGGTTTTGGCCGGTCACCGGCGCTGCCCACCAAAAGATCGTAAGAAAAGAAATCCTGAATGAAGTTGCGCAGTCCCTACCCGAGCAACCAAGAGGACATGGTCTGGAGTTCCTGTGACACACGTTGGCTTAGTGAGTTGTTGATTTTGAGGCCGCTCGCAGGTGCTGACCAGACGACTTGCTCTCGCCAAATTTCTCGTGTCGGCATCCCGAAAGGCCGCGCACTGCGCTAAAATAAGTCCAGTTCACCAGATTTTGCGATTTCTGGGACATACGCACCTGGCTCTGTTTGTGAGCAAATCAGCGCCTTTGTGTCACTCAGATTTAGCTCTGTGTTGATTGCGTCAATAATCTCCAACGGCACGGTGCCAATGCCCTCAGCCTGGCTGAGTAGCAACGTTAACATTGCCATGTCTTCGAGCGATTGACGCAGGTAATCAAGGCTTTGCAATTGCGTAATTGCCGCCGCTTGAGGGGGCGCTTTTGTGCAAAGCTGTTTGCCGATTGCGTGTTCCACCGCATCGGTATGATCCGCCAATTTATCAAGATGGACAGACAGCCTGTGCATCACTGCGGACAGTCTTTCCGCGTTGGCCGGTTCGACAGAAGCAGACATCAAAGCCTGCCGACCACTGCTTCAATGCAAGTGCGCAAACCATCTGGTTGAAATGGTTTCTTGAGGTAATTGTTCATGCCCAACTTTTTACCATAATCCACGATCTGTTGTTCAGCGCGCCCGGTTATCAGCACAAACCCAACACTCTTTGTTTTTGGCGTCGCGCGCAGGTGCTGCAACAGCTGCAATCCATCCATTTCCGGCATGTTGTAATCTGAAATCACCAGATGCACGGGATGCCTGGCTAGTGCCAGCAGCGCCTGTTTACCATTTTCGGTTGTGGTGATGTTGCGGACACCAAACCCGTCCAATGCCTGGATGATCAAGCCCCTGCTGGTCGACATATCATCCACCACCATGATCCGAATTTGGTCGCGCAATGCCATATTATTTCCTCTTTTGGTCTGGTGGTACGATTGGGTCCAGCTATCTTCATCGAGGCTGGTATGTGGTTGGGCCGGAACACGCAAACCCAACAGTGGCTGGATCAGCAATGCGTTCAGAGTGGCCCAAAAAGAGCATACCCTCTGGCGTTAACGCGTCTCGAAACCGAGGCCACAATGCGGTTTGGGTTTCGATATCAAAATAGATGACAACATTTCGGCAAAAGATGACATCAAACCGCCCCTTCATGGGCCAGCGTGCCAACAGATTAAGCTCATTATAGCGGATCAACTTTAGAACCTTGGGACAGGCGACAAAGGTTTCTTCTTCACCAATTTTAGGGCCCGCAACAAAGTACTTTTCGAGCAGCGACTGCGATACACGATTCATGAACCGCTTGGGATAGGTGCCTTGTCTGGCAAAGCTGACGACCTCAGGATCGATATCAGTTGCGAGAATACGCAGGTCGAGATTGGCAATATCAGGCACCGCTTCAAGCAGGCGGATCGCAGCAGAAACCGCCTCTTGACCGTTGGAGCAGCCAGCAGACCAGACGCGCAGACGCCCCCCGTTCCGAAGCATCGGCATTGCAGCACGCACGCGCTCGCAGAGGGTGTCGAAATGATGATCTTCCCGGAAAAAGTGTGAGACGTTGGTTGTTAACGCGGAAATCAGCTGTTTGCGCTCGCTGCGTCCCCCTTCGGTTTGGACGAACGTGCAGTAGTCGGAAAACTCTGTCAGCTTTAGGGCGCGCAATCGGTGGCGCAGGCGCGATTGGATCATTGCCACCTTTTCGTCGACCAATGTCAGTCCACTCTCACGGTATGCCAAATCGGCGATGGCGCGAAAACTGACTTTGTCCAGTTCAGCTTGCGTCGCTATCATGCCGCAACGCTCCCCGGCGTGGTGATTGTCGCCGCGAGATCAAGAACCCGGATCATCCGGTCGTCTATCAGGGTTAGGGCGCTCACAACATTGGTGGCAGTAGTGCTGCTCATATCTGGTGGTGGCTGTAAATCTTCCGATGTGAGCGCGATGATGTCAGACACCGCATCAACCAACAGCCCGGTCATCGCATCCCCCAATTTGACGACGATAATGACGTTCCGATCGGTTTTTTCACGCGGGGGCAGCCCAAGGCGTTCTCCCAAATCCATCACGGGCAAGACGGTGCCACGCAGATTGATGACCCCCTTCATAAAATGTGGCGCATGGGGCAGTGGTGTCGCGCGCGTCCAGCCTCGGATTTCCCGGACAGACATGATATCGATCGAGTATTCCTGATCCGCCAGTCGAAACGTCAAAAGTTCAATTGCTGTAGGTGTGCTTGTGTCACTCACGCTGACGCTCCTAAGTCTTGAATTGAGAGGTGCGTCGCAGGGTGATGCATTGCATTTGAAATAATGTCCGACGGGTCAAGGATCAGGGCGATCTGTCCGTCTCCCAAAATAGTGGCCGCCGCAATGCCCGGCGCGCGGTAAAAGCTCTCATCAAGGCCTTTGATAACAACTTGACGCTGATCAAGAATGTTATCGATGATCAATGCCGCGCGGCTTCCGTCCTCATGGGCGATCAACAACACGACCGTACCGTCGAAACTATGCAGTGGTATGCGGTATCCAAGTTCCGCGCCCAAATCAAAAAGCGGCACGAATTCGCCGTGCACCCAGAGCACGTTGTTGCCAGGACGGACCATTTCGACATCGCCATTGCTCAGGGTGATGGTTTCGACTACCAAATTCAGCGGCAGAACGAGAGTCTCATCTGCAACCTCGACAACCATCCCGTCAAGGACAGCCAAAGTGAGCGGCAGCGAGATGGAAAAAGTGGTACCGGCCCCCGGTACCGATGATGTTGTGATCCGCCCGCCGAGCGCTTGAATGGCGGCACGCACCACGTCCATGCCAACGCCGCGGCCCGATAAATCCGAAACAACGCTGGCGGTGGAGAAGCCGGGCAGGAACAGCAAATTATCGATTTCAGTATCACTGGGTTGTGCGTCTGCTGGAATAAGGCCTTTTTCGACGGCGATTTGCAGCACTTTGGGGCGGTTGATGCCAGCGCCATCATCCGCAACTTCTATGATCACCCGACCAGAACGATGTGCAGCGCTCAGTCTAATTTGGCCTTGCGGCGGCTTGCCGGCGGCGATACGCGCTTCGGTCTTTTCCAACCCATGATCCACGGCATTTCGGATCATATGCGTTAACGGATCTGCAAGACGTTCGATGACCGTTTTATCAACCTCGGTAGTGTCCCCCTCGGTGTGC
>TARA_R110002074_G_scaffold2469_1_pt1 | contig 17804 bp, 30 predicted proteins | sample TARA_R110002074 | Tara Oceans TARA_R110002074 (sample SAMEA4397215) | marine metagenome | biome: Polar Biome; feature: [MIX] marine epipelagic wind mixed layer (ENVO:01000061); material: water (ENVO:00002006), including particulate matter (ENVO:01000060) such as... | depth 10-100 m | reverse complement strand
TCCTATTATTAGTGGAGTAAGAACTAAGATGAAGATGTATAGTTCATGTTGTAAGATTAAGATGGGAGACCACACAGAATCTATTCTAGCAGCTGAATACGCTTTAAGTCTTATGACTGCCCGTAGAGCGGGTATAGGTGTAGATATGGGGCCAGTTAGAGGTATTCTTGCTCCTGTTAAAAATAACACAGTAAAACACACAGGTGCGCTACCATTACTAAAAGCTATAGAGTCAAGTTCTAAACAGTTTACCCAAAATAGCCTTAGAACAGGTGCTACAGTAGTTAACTACCCAGTATTTAACTGGGAGATAATGGATGTATTAGAGTATAAGAACAACCAAGGCTCTAATACTAACAGAGCAAGATTTATAGACTATTCTATTGGAATACCTAATCTATTTATAGACAGAGTACTAAGTAAGGGCACATTTACATTATTTAGTTCTGAAGAAGTTCCTGAGTTATTTGATTGCTATGGTGATGCAGATAAGTTTAAGGAAGTCTACGAGAAATATGAGGCTGACCCTTCTATTCGTAAAAAAGTACTGGACGCTAATACTATTTTTAACAAGTTAGTAAAAGAACGAGTGGGAACAGGTAGAATATATATTCACTTTGTAGATAATGTAAACAAACAAGGTATGTTTGATGAGAGAGTAACACAGACAAATCTTTGCTCTGAGATATTCTTACCTACTAGAGCAATGACCTTTGAGGGCTTAAACCGTACTAAATATAAGGATGTAGAAGACTACGACCTTGATGATGGTATGATTTCTTTATGTATCCTAGGTTGTGTAAACTTTGGTAAGCTAGAAAATATAGACTCCCTAGATAGGCTTACTAGACTTATGGTTCGATTCTTGGATAATCTAATTGAAGAACAAAAATACCCAATGGACGCAACTGAATGGCCTACAAAAGGCTATAGGTTCTTAGGTATTGGCATAAGTGACTTTGCTCACTTTTTAGCTAAGAATGAAGCAACCCTAGGTTCTCAAAAAGCTAGAACACTAACCCACCAATGGGCTGAAAGATTCCAGTATGGATTAATTACTGCATCAGTAGACCTAGCGGCTGAAAGAGGTGCTTGTGAGTATTCAAACAGAAGTGCTTATTCCAGAGGAATTATGCCAATAGACACTTACAATAAGAATGTAGACCAAATTACACCTAATGATTTAAATTGTGATTGGGAAAAACTGAGTAAAAGAGCAAAAATGTATGGTATTAGAAACATGACTCTAAGTGCTATACCACCTACTGCCTCATCTTCATTGGTGTCTAATAGTACCCAAGGTATAGACCCTATACAGAGTACCACAGATACCTTCGAAGCATCTAACTTCACAGTAAAGTCTTTAGTACCTGACTTCCAAAAAGAAGAGTATTACATGAAAGCCTGGGACATGCCAGGAAACACTTCTGCTGAGTATATAAAACTAATGTCTATTCTACAGAAATTCATAGACCAAGGAATGAGTACTAATCAGTGGTATGATTTGACTAAACTACCAAACAAGACTTTGGATAGTAATAGGGTGAAACGAGATATTATTACTGCATACAAGTATGGATTAAAGAGTTTGTACTATATCAGGAGTAAGGATAAGTCAAATATAAGTGAAACTATATTAGAGGAGGGCTGTGAAAGTGGAGCATGTGCAATCTAAGTCTGGAATGACTTATAGAACTTGGTTAGAAAGGTATAAAGGTATTGATATAGATACCATAACATTAGAACAGCATATCAAACTTTCTGCTGAATATCAAAGGTGGAAAGTTGGTAACATAGAAAAGGTCGCAGGAGCATGGTGGAAAAAATAATTAAAGAAGATGTAATTAAAATTAGAGGAAACACAACTAAACTATTCAATACAGAAAAAACTGTAAGGAGTCAGGACACTCGTCTATTCCTAGGGGAAAACTCTAGTAATCGTAACATACAAACCTTTCATGCCCCGAAGTATCCTTGGATACTAGAATTCGCAGAAGAACTAAGAGCTATAGGTAACTGGTCTAAAAATGAGATAGATTTATCTAAAGAGAAGAAAGACTTTGACTCTCTTACACCCGCAGGTAAACATATATTTGAGAAAGGCTTAAAATTTGGCATAGCTTTAGATAGTTGTGCAGGTCGTGGGCCATTAAGGTTATTTAGTGAAGGAGGTATAAGTAACAACCCTGAATGGGAATTGTACTTAACTAACCATCAAAATAACGAGTTGTTACATTCAGAATCTTATACTGAAATGGTAAGAGCTATTTATAATGATGTAGATGACTTTATTGAGTCTATAATTACTGATGATTTTGTTCTTAATAGAGCAGACTCTATACTAAAGGAGCTCGATGGAATTACTGATATACTAAACCGTAGAGAAGCTAACTTAGTAGCGTGGGATGCAGGCTGGGAGAACACAGTATTTCATAGAGCAGCAGATGGTGAAAGTTTTATTAACGACAAGTTGATAAAGAAGGGTATTTACAAGAGTGCTATTATTTTAAACATGTTTGAGGGTATTAGGTTTTTTGCAACCTTTGTAACCGCCTGGAGCTTTTCGGAGCAGCCAGAAAAGTTACTATCTGGTTCTTCTAACATATTTAAACTGATTGCAAGAGATGAAATGATGCATCTCGATGTATTCCAGAAAGTAATAAAACTCCTTAGAACAAATAAAGAAGAAGGCTTTTTAGAAGTAGTCGAAGAGATGGAAGATGAGATATATGAGTTGTTTAGAACAGCCCATAAAGAAGAAATGGACTGGATAGAGCATCTGTTTAGTATGGGCTCACCTTTAATAGGTATGAACGAGGCTATTCTAAAGGAATATATGGATTACATATTCGCTGTAAGAATGACTAATATAGGTATGAACCCGAGTACTATTGGATTAACACTAAAAACTAATCCCCTACCTTGGATTAATAATTACTTAGATTCTAGTCATATTAAGTCTGCTCCTCAAGAGATTGAATCTGTAAACTATGTTGCGGCTATAGACAGTTCTTTAGATGAAGATATTAGTTTGGAGGATTTATAATGTTAACTGTAGAAACAAGACTAAAAGGAGACCCTAACTCTGCTTGGGGATTTCACGAGCTCGTCTTAGATAAATTTCCAGGTGGCTTTAAAAGAGAGTCGGACTGGGCAGTAATATACAAAAGAAGAAACGCAGACCCTAAGTCTAAACTTGAATATAAAGTGGAGTTAACTACATGAGTAAAATTAGTTCTTGACAAAAAGCCAAAACTTTGGTATAATATTCATTATAAAATCGAAATTTAACTTAATTTAGGAGACCAATGAACATATTTTACTTACATAATGACCAGCCCACTTGTGCTAAATGGCACAATGACAAGCACTGTGTCAAGATGATTCTAGAATACGCTCAACTTATGTCTACTGCCCACAGATTTTTAGATGGTGAAGAATATACAGCTTTATCTGCAGGCAATCGTAAACTTAAGCGTTACAAACTACCCGATGCTAGAGAAGAGACCTTGTACAAAGCATCTCATATCAACCACCCAAGTGCTATATGGCTTAGAAAAGCTGCAGCCAACTACACATGGTTACATACACTATTCTTAGAGTTATGTGATGAGTATACGTATCGTTACGGAAAGACTCATTTATCCGACACTAAGTTTAGAACTCTTCTTAAATCACCACCTAACAACATTCCTAAAGATGTAGAATTTACAGAGCCTACTCCCGCTATGCCAGAAGATTGCGTAGTAGCAGGTGATAGTATAGCATCTTATAGGAAGTATTATTTTGAACAAAAAGGTCACTTAGATGCTTGGAAAAAGCGAGAGAGACCATCATTTTATGAGGAGTTCCATGTCCACTGACGCATTTGCAATGACTAAAGAAGAAGCCAGAGAAAGACTGGAGGCAGTACATAAACAACAAGACGCCATAGTAGAGAAGTGGAGTTGGCCTGAGCTGACAGACGCTGAGTACATACGCTCTGAGCATAGACTCGCTGAGTGTAATGCTGAAGAAGTAGCCCTTCTTAATACTATTAAACTGTGGGAAGGTATAGAAAACTCCCGAAAGCAAATAGAAAAGAGGAAGTTAGAGAATGACTTTTTCCCAAGAGAAAAGATAGACTTCACTAAAGACTCAGAGTACATTAGGCTATTTGGTGAATAGACTTATACTTACAGTAGGAGGAGCATTAGCCCTCGGACTGGGGTTGATATTAGCGTACTCAATAATGGCAGAAAGCTGCCAAGACCTTTCAATAGTATACGGCATAGATACATTTGATGCCATTGCTGGAGGGAGGGATATAAACTGTTATGTATGAAAAATCATGGTTTAATAAAGATAGACCCTACCTTGCTTATGCAAATAAAACTTAGGCAAGAAAGAAAAGAGAAAGAAAAATTGGAAGAAGAAGCACTAAAGAAAGACGAAGGTTTTCAAAGACCTTTATGGAGGAGTGATTATAGTAAATGACCTGTTCCTTCTCTGAAAAACAGTGCTTGACATTTTGGTGAATTTGCTATATAATATACTTCAGAAATCAAGAATTTTAACCTAATTTTTCAGCCATAGTACATAAGGACTTATGCAACAAGTAAGGTCTGATACAACAGACCAGAAAACTCGTTAGAGGGGTTGTATTCGTTAGAAGGTTCATGGTGATTGAGATAAGGCTTAGCAACTAAAAGCGCAAAGACCAACTCAATTGGAAAAGACTGCAGGCTCTCAGCGAGGGGCAGGATAAATATAAGTGGTATGGGGCGTACGAACATTTCACGCCCTTAAATAAAGATGTTTGAGGTTATGGGAACATGAGCCTGGGGTGACCTCTCCAAAATAGAACTCAAACAGATGTAGTCTAGACGGGGTGAAACGACGCGGAAGTTTCACCCCACTTTTAGTCTAGTATCCGCAAAGAATAAAATCCATGGGTTTTAGCACGCTGGGGCAGTACCAGCCATCTCCACCAAAGTGGCATTGTTGCACTCCTCCCACACATTTAGTGTAGTAGTGTCACTCTGATGGGGATGAAATAGACTAGACTTTAACCAATGGCGTCACCCGACTGCGACGTTAAACAGTCTGCTGGTATAATAGCAGCAGGTTCAGGCAGGCTGTCCTTAACAGCCTCCAACTTAAATATAGAGGAGAGCGTATGAGTTATGTAAAAGAAACAAATGATAACGATTTCGACTATGATGTACTGAATAAAGACCTTGTATTAGTAGACTTTCATGCTACTTGGTGTCAGCCCTGTAAACAGATGGCTCCAGTATTAGAAGAATTTGCAAGAAAGACCTATGGAGAAGTTAGCGTTATAAAAGTAGACGTTGACGAAAACAAGTTCCTTTCTGAAAGGTACAATATTAGAAGTATTCCTACTATGGTTTTGTTTAAAAATGGCACTCAAATCGCTAGAAAGACAGGTGGAGCAAGTGTAGAGAACCTTGCAGAATGGGTAAAAGAGGGGGAACAATGAAGAAACTAATATGTGCCCTCCTTTTAGTATGTTCTACAGGCAGTATTTCAGCCGCTTCAACTAACTGGAATGAATCGATGCTCTTAGAGTATAGAGATTACACAGGAGCGTTACTAGGTGCTATGGCTAACTACCATGTAAGATGTGGTGGTATATCAACGTTAGGCGGCGAATTTATTGAAAGAGCAGTAGCTAAACATAACTTTGATGTAGATAACACTCAGTTAAATGAGTATTATGAGAGAGGCTATGACGAAGCAGATAGTTTAACTTGTCAGAAGCTACGCAGAGGATTCACTATGTTAAATATAGTACACCTATTGGCAGAAGGTGAACACTATGATGATTGACTTATGTACTCATTGTAGAAAAGCTGATAATGGGTGTCCAATTTACCCCACCCTAAGAATTACTTATAACTGTGTGGAATACTTTGGGAAACCAGAGTTATCCTCCAAACTTTTTCAACAGCTAAAATTACAAAATGTATCACAACTTTATAATATACAAGCAGAACCTCCATATAGAGAACCTGCGAGCTCCTAGTAAGGAAGCTGCCAAGAGCAGATTTCCAGACGCTAGAGCTATATTTAAAGTACGTGAGCGTTTAGGTTTTAGGAAAGTATGAAGAATAGGAAATTCGGTGTAAGAAAGAAAACGAGCATTGGCAGGAGGTGGATAAAGACTTCCACTATGAATAAGTCCAAACGAAGAAGTTTCAAGAAATACAATGGTCAAGGGAAATAATTGTTGTGAAAATAAGAAAGTAGGTCGACTACCTGCCCTAGCTATCAAGGGGTCAAAACGCCTTATATACCTATAGAGTAATCTTAGGGAATCTTTATAAGGTAGGCACCACTCCTTAGCCTTTAAAATTGTGATAGTACAACAATCCTGCGGGACTCGCCCTTCGGTCCCCTAAATAAATAGAAGGGCTTTTATTATTAACTATTAAATTTTAAGGAGAGGAATATGAGCAAACAAGCAATACCATACATTATTAAACCTAAAAGAGGCATGCCTAGGCTAAAAAAGTCTATGAGTCATGGTACATTTAGATGCAAAAGACACCCAAACAGTAAGAGGTGTCAAGATGCTTAAAACATTATTTGGACAGAAATACAGTAAAGTGTTTCTTGACAGAATTAAATTTCGTAGAGCAGAATACTACGAGAAACGAAGGATTCAAACTATCCGTGCAAATGCTACTAAAATGGCGTATAACTGGGCACACGAGTACCCTACAGGTACTCCTATTGCATACATTAGAGATGACATTATTGAGTGTTGGGAGAGAAGTGCAGGAGTAGGTATGTATGCAGGTTTAGATAAGCGTAAGCAAAAGATAGAGGATAAGAGCCCAACTTATCTCATGAATGATGCTTTTAATGACGTAGATAGAATGGATATTATCGGTCAGAATGGTAATGATGGTGCCCACTATTCTGAAGTACCTCCTTCAAAAATAAAGAAATACGTTCATAGTTGGAGAAACGATACAAAAGTACCATACAAGATAGAAGGTCAAAATGACTGATATTGAAATATTAGCCTATGGCTTCTTGATTGTAGCAACCGCAAGTTCTTTTTACCTAGGTCGTAAACAAGGTATTAAAGATACAGTTAACTTTCTAGAAACAGAAGGTATGTTAGAATTTGAGGATGAAGAAAAATAACACTTGACTTTATAGGTTAAGTTTGATATAATATATATAAATAGTGGTAATGCCTTCGGGGTTGCTAACTATTAGACGGGCTTTTAGCCCCTTTTAACCCGTGTGGCTTGATTACAAGCACACAATTCTTACTTTATAAGGAGAAATTATAATGGTAACAAGACAATTAGTACACGACTTCCCTTTTCGGGATATGATGATAGGATTCGACGACTTCTTCCAAACAGCGGATAGACTTTCAGGCAATCAAAAATACCCACCTTACAACATAGCGAAACACTCTGATGAGCACTATTCCATCGAGATAGCTTTAGCTGGGTGGTCCAAAGACCAACTTACTATTGAAGAACACAACGGCAAACTAACTATCAAAGGTGAGAAACCTAATGGTATGACAGCCACAGAGTTCGTATACAAAGGAATTGGTAACAGAGCTTTTACAAGAGAGTTCAAGTTAACAGAGCATATGCATGTTTCCGACGCTGACTTAGCGGATGGTATTCTGAGCGTAGACTTGATACTTGATATTCCCGAGGCACTAAAGCCTAAACGAATTTCATTGTAGTCAGACTAAGCCCTCTCTGAGGGCTTTTTAGTACAGATAAGAAAATTATTCCTTGACTTTTATGGTCAATTTTGTTATAATATAAAAAGATGTAACACAGTAATTAAAGAGGTTTTAGGGAATAACATGATTGAATGGTTCTATTATTATACAACATTTGCAATATCAGGTGCACTAGTAACTTGGTGGGTGATATTTAGGCACTCATTAACACTATTAGCACACGAAACAAAAGGGGAACACCCTATGCTACGTAATCAAATACTATCGGGTTTAGTCTGGGTTACCCTAGCTACCTTAGCAATTCCTGCCCTTATATACCCTATACTACATGACAAAGTTCGTGTAAACTTTATCATCAGCTTGACACAAGGATTCTTACACACACCCTCCGAAAAATAACATTGTTTAAAAATAGTACTTGACAATAACCTTAAAATATAGTATAATATTCTTTTAAAAATCGGGAATTTAACATGAATGTAGACAAACAAATTGACCAATGGTTCGAAGATCGAGGTATAGTAGCAAATGGTAAAACCATGAGTCAGGCTATAAAAACCTTAGAGGAAACTACCGAGCTACTTGATGCTATAAACACCAATAATTTACTTGAGATAATGGATGCAGTAGGGGACATATATGTCACCCTTAGAGGTGTGTGCGTAGTAGAAGGTATAGACTTAGAAGAATGTGCAAAGTTAGCCTATAATGAGATAAAAGACCGAAAAGGTCACCTCAGAGCAGATGGTACGTTTGTTAAAGAACATGATAGACTGCCCGAAAAACTAACTAATAACCAATTTACTCAAGCAGATTTTGATAGAGTTGCGGCTAAAGTAGACGAGGAAGTTTACTGGGATACTACCAGAGCAAAACAGATTTGGATTGAAAATAAAGAAACAGGTCGTAGGGAACAAGTTAACGCTAAAGATTATTATGACAGCCTTCCTGATGTAGCGACTGCTATGTATCAAGAAAGTTTAAATAAGGATAACTAATATGTGGAGTCAACGACCTCCATCTAGTGAGTTATCTAGAGTTAAACGCACACCTTGGCCTCAAGTTAGAGAAAGTGAATTTATACCTAGTGTAACTTCTCTTAGTAGTGGTAATACTAGTGAAAGCTGGGAGTACCAACAAGAACGTGTAGAAATTAGTAATCAATATTCAATAGTACCAGCATATAACAAAGGCCCTTACATGGTAGTACCTACCAGTGAGCTACATACAGCTGGAAGAAAATTATAAAGGAGAGTATTAAAAATGTGGATTAAAAAATCAATAGTAGCAGGTCTTATAGACGAAGTGGCACAAATGGCCGAACGTATTAATAATACTGTAAATACTCAATCAGAGGCTACAGTAGAGCTAGGTGAGCTAGTATTGTTACTAAAAACAGTAGTACTCGTTCAAGAAGAAAGAATCGCTCAACTAGAACTAGAGAATGGGTGGGAGCTAGAACAGACTACCAAAAGTGCTAAAGAGTTTCTTGGCATTGAGAATGAAGATACTACACTACACTAATGGTATATAGTAACAGTCATACCGCATTAGATATAGGCTCGTGGGCTTATTTAGAACTAAACCTAGTGGGGCCAGTTATGATAGACTTACGCCCCTTAGATACTGATGGGTACTGTTATGATAATGCTTACATAGAAATTAACGAAAACTTATCCCCTACTGAACAAATGCTTACAATTTGTCATGAGCTAATTCACTGGAAACAGTACCAAGACGGGGAAGAATTTGATGAAGAGGAAGCGTATACTGGTGAACTAGAATTATATAAACAGTACATAGCCCATGCAAAAACTTTACACTAATGGAACCTGCAAATATAGATTTTACTGATGCTGCTTCATTGAGAGTATCAGAGATGAAAGAAGGAAAAGAAAACCTTAGAGTTTATATTGCTGGAGGCGGATGCTCTGGTTTCTCTTACGGGTTTAAATTAGACGAAAGAGAGATAGATGGGGATGTAGGAATTACTAAAAATGGAGTTCAGTTACTTATTGACCCTATGAGCTACCAGTACCTAGAGGGGATAGTAGTAGACTTTATACAAGACTTACAAGGAGCACGATTTAGTGTTAGCAACCCAAATGCTAGAACAACTTGTGGATGCGGTTCAAGTTTTTCTATCTAAAACCTCTATTAGACTATGCAAATGAAAAATATTTCTTGACTTTTTACTTAAAATTAAGTATAATATTTATATAAAAATCGAAAATTTAACATAATCACATAAGAGAACGCAAAAGATGAATACAATAGAATTCCAATATCGCAAAACACCACAAGACATTACAGATAGAGAAGCGATTTTACTATCACCCGCCAGTAATAACTACTTAGCGTTAGACATTACGGAACTGGACAAAGCTGATAAGATAAAACTTGAGGCAGGTTTAGTAGAACTACAAAAGGGGGTTGATGAAGCATTCTCAATTAGAACGAAATGGTTACGTGATAATGGGTATAATACTTGTTATCGTAACTTTGCAAAAGATAAGATGTTCCAAGTAACTGCAGGATTAACTAATCTGAAGTAAAATGCAAGTACGGTTATGCCTCATCCGTAAAATGGGGCTTTTTTTATTTATCACAGGAATTTCAATGTCCACATACGAAGACGAAGTACTACAACAAAGAGCCCAGCTCTCACGCTTGTACGAACAACAAGAAACTTTAACTGAAAACATTAAAGGTTTAAAGCAAATAGTTGCTACCTTAGAGTATGTTGCTGGTAAGTCTAAAATAGAAGCAGAACAAGAGCTCCAAGATATAATCAATAGAGCAAAAAACCCCGAAATCAAACAATCTAATATAGGAGATAAATAAAGTGGCATGGGATGACGAGAAAAAAGCAGAGGTAGTTTCAATGTATGAAGGTGCAGACCCTACTCCTGAAACTTCAATGGAAATAGTGAAAGACATAGCAGATAATGTAGACGAGTCGCCTAATGGTGTTCGTATGATTCTTACTAAAGCTGGTGTGTATATTAAGAAAGCCGTTACTAGTAGTAAGGCGTCAGCAGATGGTACAGCAAGTAAGCGAGTATCTAAAGTTGCTGCACACGCTAAGTTAACTGCTGAGATTATTAATGCAGGTCAAGAAGTAGAAGCAGACATTATAGATAAGTTGTCTGGTAAAGCTGCTATGTACCTAGCTGAAGTGCTTAGCAAAGTTCAGCAAACAGTTAAACACGACGAATTGTAACAGAAGTGGTAATAGAACGACGGTTCTATTGAGGGTTCGAATCCCTCCGTTTCAATTTTATTATTTTCTAATGGGAGAACACATATGGCAAGAGTTAAAGTAAAGGATAGTGAGAAGTTAGACCCTAGTAACTTACGTAATGTGATTAGCCTATTAGAAAGTGATAAACCAATTACTAAGAAGGAAGCCTGTAGTATACTAAGAATTTCTTACAATACTACTCGTCTTAGTAATATTATCGCTGGGTTTAAAGAACGAGAAGAAACAACAAAAAGACTAAGAGCTAAAAATTACGGCATACCTGCTTCCAAGCAGGAAACTGTTACAGCCATTGAGAGATACTTAGATGGCGAACCTCTTTATAAGATTGCTGATTCAATGTTTCGTTCTTCAGCCTTTATAAAAGGAATTATGGTAAGGAATAACGTCCCCGTTCGCATTACTAATCATAGTTACTTTCAACCACAGTTACTCCCCGACGAAGTTCTCTCTGAGGAATTCGAACCAGGTGAATTAGTGTGGTCTACCCAATATAACCATACAGCGGAAATAAGTAAGATAGAAGCAACCGATAACTCTACAAAATGCTACGGCATTTGGGTTCTAGGTGACTACTATCGACATGCTTTTGTACCGTGGTACGAGTTAGGTAGTCTACGACATTTACAACAGTTAGGAGTAAAGATAAATGATGAAAGCCCTATTCTTGGACAAAATGGAGGAGGCTGGTGATGCAGTTATTACGTATCGTAGCCCTGTTTCCAAAAAGCTCAAGTACAATGTATGTACACTAGAATTTAGTTCTTGTGATTACATCAAAGAGAAGAATCAAAAGAAAAGTATAACGGTTAAAGAAGGGTGTGTCCTACTATTTTGTTGGGATACAGACTCCTTTAGACAAATAAACATTGGAGCAGTAACAAGTATTCAACCTCTAGGAACAATTTTAAGGAATAGAATACCATGATTACTGATGATGATGTCTATGAGAAGATAATTTTAGAACAAGAAGATAAAGAAATACAATATAGGTTAGTTGTATCTACTTTCAGAGATGTTGAGTATATTCATATACGAAAATACTATCTAGACTTTGAAGGAACGTATAAGCCCACAAGAGAGGGCGTATGCCTACCCTTTGAACTAAACAGTCTAGCCAATCTATTTGAAGGTTTGGTAGAGTTACTATCCTTATCAGAAAGCAAAAGCATAATACAAGAACACTTTAAAGACTTACTAAGAGATTTATATGACTAAAAACTTATTAGATAAGGCATCAAAGGCGTACTTCGAAGGTTCGCCTTTTTTGTCCGATGAAGAATTTGATGCCCTCGCAAAGAAAGATGGCTATGAACGTGTAGGATATAATCCTGACGATAAACAACCACACTTGTTCCCTCTGTACTCGTTACAAAAAGTATTCGAGGGAGAGGACACTCCTCCCGTATACAAAAGCAAAGTAATTGAAACTCCTAAATTAGATGGAGCAGCAATTTCTATACATTATAAAAAGGGAAAACTCTTTAAAGTAACAACCCGAGGAGATGGTACTGTAGGAGTAGATGTTACAGACAAATTTATGCTTAGTGACATTATACCTAAGGGTCTTTGGTCTGGCCTAGAGTTTAAAGACTTTGATAACTTACAAATAACTGGTGAGATAGTAGCCCCTAAAGAAATACCTAATGCACGGAACTACGCAGCAGGTGCTTTAAATCTTAAGGACGTTAATGAGTTCAGAAACAGAAACCTTACTTTTATAGCATATAGTGTAGAACCTAGCATCAGCCCTTTCTATAAGACTGATATGAGTAGTTTGCTATATGAAGGATTCAATGTAGTAACAAGTGGTGAAGAAGTTGACAATTGGAATGAATTTCCAAATGATGGTAAAGTAATCCGTGTAGACGACAATAAAGAGTACTCGGACTTAGGTTACACATCACATCACCCTCGGGGTGCTTATGCTCTAAAGACTAGGGAAGAAGGCATCGAAACCACATTACTAGATGTAGTATGGCAGACGGGCAAAAGTGGAAAGGTTACTCCAGTAGCAATACTAGACCCTATAGAAATTGATGATGCTATAATTTCGAGAGCAACCTTGAACAACATAGCATACATCAAAAGTTTGAATCTTGAAATAGGGTGTCGAGTAAAGGTAATAAGGGCGGGTAAGATAATTCCACGAGTAATTGAAAGAGTGAGTTGAGAACATGAAAAAAATAATCCTTGACTTTTTGGTAAAACTTTAGTATAATATATCATATAGAAAATTGATAAATAACATAATGAATTTAATAACTATTATTGAACCTACCTCATGTCCCACCTGCGATTCTACACTAGAATTGGTTAATGACCAACTTTTCTGTAGGAACAACGAGTGCGATGCTAAGGCTAGTAAGATAATAGAACATTTTGCTAAAACTTTGAAAATCAAAGGACTCGGTCCGAAAACGATTGATAAGTTACCTCTCAATTCTATATCAGATATTTATTCTATTTCAAAGAGTGAAATATCTAGTGAGATTGGGGAAAAGCTGGGTGAGAAGTTGTTTCAACAGATTGAAAAAAGTAAGTCTGTAGATGCGAAAACTTTACTTCCAGCTTTCTCTATCTCATTAATTGGCAACACTGCTTCTAAACGACTATTTAGTAAGATATCCCATGTGAATGAGATTACTCCAGATAGTTGTGTATCAGCAGGACTAGGGCCAAAATCATGTGCTAACCTACTCGATTGGTACTATAGTGAGTTTAAAGATAACCTAGAGTATTTGCCTTTTTCATTCAGGGCAGATGTACAAGAACCAACAGCTGAAAGTATCGGAAAATCAGTCTGTATTACAGGAAAACTTAATGATTATAAAAATAGAACTCTTGCAAAAGATTATATGGAATCATTAGGGTTTACCGTTACTTCCTCTGTTACTAAGAATACAGACTACTTAGTGGATGAAGAAGGAAGAAAATCAAGTAAGAGTACTAAAGCCGAAAGCCTTGGTATTCCAATTTTAACTATAAAAGAAATTTTAAGGACACATATAATATGACAACTCCAAGATGGACAGAAGACCGTACTCGTATCCTTTCAGCAATTGCTGAAAACATGGATACAGTATCACAAGAAACAGTAGCTTCAGCAGCAGTAGAACTAGACACAACAACTCGTTCTGTTAGCTCTAAGTTACGTAAAATGGGTTATGATGTAGAACTAGCAAGTTCTGCTCATAAGAAAGCATTTACTGACAGCCAGGCAGAATCTTTGGCATCATTTGTTACTGGTAACAGTAATAATTACACATACGCAGATATTGCTAGTAACTTTGAAAGCGGTGCTTTCACAGCTAAGCAAGTACAAGGTAAAATTCTTTCAATGGAATTAACTGACCATGTAAAACCTGCGGAAAAAGTAGAGGTTGCACGTACTTATACTCCTGCTGAAGAAGCTACATTCTTAGAAATGCACAATAACGGTGCTTTCGTTGAAGAGCTAGCAGAAGCTTTAGGTAAGTCAATCAATTCAATTCGTGGTAAAGCATTATCTTTCCTACGTTCTGGTGAAATTACTTCTATTCCAAAGCAAAAAGAGTCACGTGCAAAAGCTAACGTTGACCCTCTTGAAGCGCTTGGCGATATCTCTGGCTCAACAGTAGAGCAAATCGCTGAATCTATTGACAAGACTGTACGTGGTGTTAAAACTATGTTAACACGTCGCGGTTTGTCTTGTTCAAATCATGATGGTGCTAAAAAAGCGGCTAAGAACGCAGCTGCTTAATTGGTAATTTAAGTTAAGGGTAGCAATAATACGTTGCTACCTTTTTTTGTCGGAGGATTAAAGTATGAAATTGATAGCAAAATTCCACGACGTGGACAGCTTCACGGCAACGGAAGCAATCAGAAGGGCTAAAGACCTTCTAGGTAATTATACAGATATTAGAGCATACCCAAGTACAAACGACCCTTGGGATATAGTATATTTTGCACTACAACAAATTGTTACTGGAGAGCAGTTGAACATGCTATTCGATGATGGTGCACTGTACCCTGTAAAATTAAAAGAATTTAGGTCGGAAATATTAGGTAGACTAGCAGCTGAACTAGATGAAGTAATTCAGGATAACGAACAAAAGGCTAAATAGTGGATATTGGGGCAACAGTCCTTCATATGTTACTGGAGGAGCAAAGTCTTGACGGATGGTCTAGAGTTAAGAAAGATTTCTTTGAGGAATCTTATAGCTCTCTGTATTCTGGCGTACACAGATTTTACGGTGAATACAATAGAATACCTTCTTTTGACCAGTTAGAAACTGTAACAAGAGATATTAAAACTCAAAAAGATTTAGCGGCACTTCGATTATTAGAAGTACCAGACATTGATTTAGACCTGGCGATTGACGCTTTAATCGACCAGTATTCCCAGAACGAATCTCTTAACTTACTAGACAGCTACATAGACAAGATAACTGTCATGGATAGCTTAGAAGTTAAAGAGAGTTTATCTAGTATAGTAATGAAGCTAGATGAAAAAACTCATACAGACGAGAAAGTTTCTAGTATGAGTGACTTACTAATATTCCAAGAAGCAGGTATAGAGGAACATTCAGTTATCCCTCTTGGTATAAATAATGACTTTGATAGCAGGGTTGGAGGTGCTTACAGAGAAGAACTCATTATGATTGGCGGTAAAAGAGGTGCGGGTAAGTCCTTAGTATGTGCTAATATGGTTGCAAACCAGTATGACGCTGGTAAAACTTCTATATTCTTTACTATTGAGATGACTGCTTTAGAAACCTTCCACAGATTAACAAGTATGCTAGCTAAGGTTTCTTACGCTGGTATTCGTAAAAATAGACTCGATGCTAAAGAACTTAACGCAGTTGTAAAAGTGCGTGCTGAAATGTTCCAGCATAGTGACATTATATATGAGGAGTTCTTAGAAAAGAGAGACCCTCTAGAATTCGAACGTAAGTTAACTTCAGACTGTAAGCTAAAGGAAGATAATCAAATTATAATAGTTGATGACAGGTCTTTATCTCTTACAGGAATTGATTTACAGTTACAAAAAGCCAAGGCACAATTTGGGGATAATTTAGGACTCGTAGTAGTAGACTATGTAAACCAAATTGATACTGGACTTGGAAAAGATATTTTTGACTGGCAAAGCCAGATTTACGCTAGTAAGAAACTGAAAGAGTTTGCAAGGAAGTATGATGTAGCAATAGTAACTCCGTATCAAATTGATGATACTGGTCAAACTAGATTTGCCAAAGGACTATTAGATAGCCCTGACTCTGCTTTCTTAATTGATGCACACTCTAAGGAAGATAACGCTATTACTTTCTCCTCTACTAAAGTTAGGAGTGGGCCAGATATAGAGTTTACTAGTGTCATGGATTGGGATACTCTCAAGTTAGGGCCTCAACCAACTATAAAACCTTCTCAAGTAGGAAAAGAGACCGACCCTAGAAAAGTAGGAAAGAAGGCTCCTAAGAAAGAAGACTCGGATATGCTATGGTAGTAACTGAAATATTAACAAAACATAATATCGCCTTTACTCCTAAAGGACAGGACTTTGTCGTAAGTTGCCTAAGCCCTGACCATGAGGACAATCACCCCTCAATGCATATTGACCAAGCAGAAGGTACGTTCCACTGCTTTAGTTGTGGTTTTAAAGGGAACGTTTTTAAGTTCTTTAATGTAGATAGAAACTGGCAAGATGTTAGGGTAAAAAGATTGAAAGATAAGATTACTACTATAAGAGCTGCGTCTACTGGGTTACTATTACCAGACGGGGCTGTCCCTTACACTAGACATTTCAGAGATATCAACAAAAGAACTTTAGCCCAATTTGGGGCATTTATCCATGATAAGCAGTTCGAAGGAAGAATAGTATTTCCTTTACCCGATATTACAGGGAAAATTCGAGCGTTTATCGGAAGATATATAAATAGTAATGCACATCCTAAGTACCTGATAAGACCTTCCGGAGCTGAACTGCCATTATTCCCGGCTATAGTATCTCCTATAAAAGGCTCAGTGATTCTAGTCGAAGGCATCTTTGATGCTCTTAATTTAATCGACAAAGGCTTAGTAAATGCAGTAGCTGTATTAGGTGCTAATAACATACAACTAGACTTATTAGAAGCCTTAAAGCTCCAAGGAGTGCATACTATTTATACCATGTTTGACGGGGACGAAGCAGGAAGGAAAGCTGAGCATGCCGCCCACAGAATACTATCAGATACATTTATAATAAACGAAGAAACTAAATTACAATTACCGGACGGTCTAGATCCGGGAGACCTGTCCGAATCGGACATAAAACACATAAAGGATAACATCTATGGAACAATCACGTAAGATAGCAGTAGTAGACAAAGCCCCTAGTGGGGTAAACTATAAGTCATATTTTCATTTTGACTTTGACCATTTTCACCTTTCTTCTAAAAGGATAAAGAAACTTTTAAAGAAAGATGTAGACTTATCAAACTTTAAAGAGGATGACTATGACTACATTGTACTTATAGGTTCTGAAGCCTGTAAATTTATTGCAGGTATAACTTCAGTAACCGAGTTTGCTGGACACTTAGTAGATAAGAAATTTATCCCTATGATTAGTCCCGCCATGCTAAGTTTTAAACCTGAAGCTAAACCTATGTTTAAAAGGGCTTGTGAAAAGTTACATGGATACATAGCAGGACAGTTACCTCCCTCTCTTTCTGGAGACTTTAAAGGAATAACTGAAGAAGCTGAAGCAAACAAGTACTTAAAGGGAATACTAGAAGATGAGTCTATAAGATTCATTAGTTGTGATACGGAGACAAGTGCTTTATACCCACGAGATGGGTA
>TARA_R110002074_G_scaffold107499_2_pt1 | contig 17817 bp, 15 predicted proteins | sample TARA_R110002074 | Tara Oceans TARA_R110002074 (sample SAMEA4397215) | marine metagenome | biome: Polar Biome; feature: [MIX] marine epipelagic wind mixed layer (ENVO:01000061); material: water (ENVO:00002006), including particulate matter (ENVO:01000060) such as... | depth 10-100 m | reverse complement strand
GAATGCCTGTGGTGAAACAAAAAAGAAGTGCTGTAAAAAATTCAAGGAAAAAGGAAAATCAAACTGTAAACGTTGCCCTAAGCGTTAAGTTTTTAATAAGATACTATTTCGATATTGCTCATCAATAAAAGCGATATAAAGTACGCCAATAATAGTACTTATAAAATAGAGGGCAATTACATAATTACCAAAAGCAGTATAGGCGTCTAGCCCAAACCAGTTACCTTCTTTATACAGTATAAATAAGCCTAAGCAACTAAAAACAAGCCCAATAATCCAAGTTAATTTCTTTCGATCCATTGTTGAAGTATATGCATATATTCCTAAAAATATTACTAACCCATAAAGAAGAAGGTTGTTAAAACCAATATTAACATAATTGTAAAACATAAAAAGCATTAATAAAGTAGTAGCAATTAATTGGTAGATAGACCATCCTACCAAAAAGGATGAAGGTTTGGTATCGTATTTTTTTAAACTATATGGATTTGTTATGATATCAATAGGAAATTTTTCAGCCACATCCTTCGGCCTCCAACCAGTTGGCATAAACCAAATTCTAAACTTATCAAACCAACTTTTGGTTCTCCATGCATCTTTTGTTAACCTCCAAATATGCTGAAAATTTATAAGAACAGGATTCCAGGTACTTGCTCGTTTTAACACACCATAAACAGGAGGAACATCATCTAATTCCTCTTGGTATGTTCCAAAAGCTCTATCCCAAACACAAAAAATTGCGGCTAAGTTTTTATCAATGTATTCTTTATTAATGGCATGATGCACACGATGTTGTGAAGGTGTTACTATAATGTATTCTAACACACCTAATTTCCCAATATGTTTGGTATGATACCAAAACTGAGCAAATAAGTGTAAAGGCGCTAATAAAGCAATAACTTCATGTGGTACACCAAACATTGCTGCGGGAATCAATAAAATAGGGAAGTAGCCTAATAGATTGGAAATAGATTGCCGTAAAGCACATGCCAAATTAAATTCTTCACTGCTATGATGTATGACATGTTGGTTCCAAAAAAAATTAATTTTATGACTTAATCTATGGTTCCAATAACTTGCAAAATCAATAGATATAAAAGCAATTACATAAACCAACCAAGTCGCTTCAATTTTTAATAATGCTAAGTGATCTAGCAAATATGGATAAGAAACAATAATAACTACCAAACCCAATGAGTCTTTAATAATATTTGTTAAACCCGAACTCAAGCTGGAAATGGTGTCCATGGCATTGTGCGTTTGGTTCTTTACAAAATAGCCATAAGCTATTTCAAAAAGTACCAACACAATAAAAAAAGGGATTGCATACAATAATGCATTTGCGTAGGTTTCCATAGTTAGACGTAAAGTCTAAAAATATAAATTATTTATCATTTAAAAAAGAGTATATTTATTCGGTTAACTTTCATTTTATACAAAGGACTTCATGAATTTACACTTTAGAAAGTAAAGTATGATTAAATGAAATAAAAAACGTAAATTTGCACGCAATTAAAAGCTAAAGGCAATGATTGCACATCAAAACAAAATTGTTGGAGAAGGTCTTACTTACGACGACGTACTCTTAGTTCCAGCGTACTCCGAAATTTTACCACGAGAAGTTAGTATTCAAACAAAATTCACAAGGAATATTTCTTTAAATATCCCTATTATTTCTGCGGCTATGGACACCGTTACTGAAAGCAGAATGGCAATTGCCATGGCTCAAGAAGGTGGTATTGGTGTATTGCATAAAAACATGACTATTGATGAGCAAGCCCAGAAAGTACGTAAAGTAAAACGTGCTGAAAGTGGAATGATTATAGACCCAGTTACTTTACCATTAACAGCTAAAGTTTTAGATGCTAAGCAATTTATGAAAGAATACAGTATTGGTGGCATTCCAATTGTAGATGAAGATGGCACGCTAAAAGGTATTGTGACAAATCGTGATTTACGTTTTGAGCACAATAACGACAGGCCAATTGTTGAGGTAATGACTAGCGAAAATCTAGTAACTGCTGCAGTAGGAACCTCATTGAAAGATGCTGAGATTATTCTTCAGGAAAATAAAATTGAAAAACTTTTAATTGTTAATGATAACTATAAACTGGCAGGATTAATCACGTTTAGGGATATAACAAAAGTGACCCAAAAACCAATTGCAAATAAAGATAATTATGGTCGTTTACGTGTTGCCGCTGCCATTGGAGTGACAAGTGATGCTGTAAATAGAGCAACAGCTTTGGTAAAAGCAGGAGTCGATGCTATTATTATCGATACAGCTCATGGACATACCAAAGGTGTAGTAAGTGTATTAAAAGATGTAAAAGCAAATTTCCCAAAACTAGAAGTAATCGTAGGTAATATAGCAACTGCTGAGGCAGCAAAATATTTGGTAGAAGCTGGTGCAGATGCTGTTAAAGTTGGCATAGGACCTGGTTCTATTTGTACGACAAGAGTTGTTGCAGGAGTTGGGTTTCCTCAATTTTCGGCTGTGTTGGAGGTGTCTGCTGCTTTAAAAGGTAGTGGCGTTCCTGTAATTGCAGATGGAGGCATTCGTTATACAGGCGATATTCCAAAAGCTGTTGCAGCTGGAGCTGATTGCGTTATGTTAGGTTCTTTATTAGCTGGAACAAAAGAGTCTCCAGGTGAAACCATTATTTACGAAGGTAGAAAGTTTAAATCTTATAGAGGAATGGGCTCAGTTGAAGCCATGAAACAAGGTAGCAAAGACCGTTATTTTCAAGATGTGGAAGACGATATCAAAAAACTGGTGCCAGAAGGTATTGTTGGTCGTGTGCCATATAAAGGTGAGTTATACGAAAGTATTCACCAGTTTGTTGGCGGATTACGTGCAGGAATGGGGTATTGTGGAGCCAAAGATATCGCTGCGCTTCAAGACAATGGTAAGTTTGTAAAAATTACTGCATCTGGTATTGGTGAAAGCCACCCTCATAACGTTACTATAACTAAAGAAGCACCTAATTATTCGAGGTAAATTTGACCACGATGAGGTTTTAATGCGTCACGAACCATTTTCATTTCATGGTCACTTACCACCATAAAAGCTATGGAGTGCATTTCATTTAATATTTCAATTCCTGTAACATCTATGTCTAACTTATTTAATTTTATGTAATCTCTTAAATGCACTTCGTGGTGTGTTGCAATTTTATTGGCATCTGGACCTCTAAAATCCCAAATTAGCTTTAATTTTCTCATAAGTTTTATAGGGTGGATATCTTATTTCGTTTAACGGTTTAGTACATGAAAAATAGCGTTTTGAAAACGTTATTTCCTGTTGTTTAAAATTAATATTTTTTTGTTTTAGAAACATTCTATTTTACTTAATGAAGCTATTTTTTATGTACATTGTTGTACCCAGTTGTTAATTTGTAAATTGTTTTATTCTTTTCTCCCTCTTTTTCGAATAATTTTAATTCTATTCCTTTCTTTAAATCTCTACTTGCAGTAGCTGAAGAAATATCTTTAAAAACATTCATATAATCTTTTCGAGTAAACTCAACTTTATTTAATGAAACAAAATATTCTAATCTATCTTTTTCTGTCAAAGTTCTATTATTAAAATCTAATAAATCACTTATGGATAAATCAATTACATTTAACATATATTCGATAAATTTTGTAGATTTTCCTTCCTTATCTGACTGTGATAATGCTTTATAATACTGTTCTTGGTCATTACTAATTATGGTTTCAAAAGGCAAGAACTCAAAAACTGAATATTTATCTATTAGTATTAAAGTTTGCCATAACCTTCCCATTCTACCATTTCCGTCTATAAAAGGATGAATAAATTCCATTTCATAATGAAAAACACAACTTTTTATCAATTCAATTTCATCTGATTTTCTTAAATAATTAAACAAATCTTTCATTAAAAATGGAACATTTTCAAATGGAGGAGCCAAATGTTCAACTTTTGATCCTTTTACAATTCCAACACCTTGTTTTCTGTATTTTCCTTCATTTTCAATTAATCCATTCATTAAGATTTTATGTGCTTTTAAAAAAGATTTTTCACTTTTTGAATCATAGTCAATCAATTGATTATAAATTTCTATTGCATTTAAAACCTCAATTACGTCTTTTTTTGGTCCAATGATTCTTTTATTTTCTAAAAGAGCAGTAATCTGACTTTCTGTAAGTGTGTTTCCCTCAATTTTCAATGAAGAATGAATAGTTTTTATTCTATTCTGTTTTCTCAGTTTAGGAGAAGGTTTATCTAAAAAGCTTGCATTTACTTCTCCAATTTTTTCAGATATTGTTGAAATTAACTTTAAAATCTTTGATGTGATTTCGTATGGTGGTTTTGTCATTTTGATACTATCTTTTGATACTATCAAAGGTACAATCATTAATTGAAATCATCAATTTTTTCGTAATTTTTAATTGGGTACAACTTAAGGCGTGTATGAAATCGTTTTAATGTTTTATACACGACGTTAAACGAAGTTCGGCTTTTTTTCTTAAAAGTCAAATGGTTTAGCTCGAAATTGTTTCCAATGCATCCACCAAATAATCAATATCTTTTTTGGTAATAAATATTGCAAACGAAATTCGTACACCATTTAAACCATAGGTGCTCATTGGTCTTGTATCAATGCCATAATTGTCGCTCAATGCATTTTTTACATCTTGTACATCTTTTCCAACGACTTCCAAAGTTTGGATAGCGCATGACAATCCATCATGTCCTGGCGTTTTTAATTTAAATTTCGGGTTGTTTTTTACTTTGTCTCTAAAGTAATGTTTCAACTCGTAAGAGCGTTTCGATATTTTTTCTTTACCAATACTATTTATAAAATCAATTGAGCTACCAAAACCTAATAATTCTGGTAGATTTCTGGTATTATAATTCTCTAAACGTCTTATGCTTTTATCTGTATGTCCATTAGCAACAATTAATGGTTTTAAGTAATGCTGGCTCTCTTTTTTTGCATAAAACATGGCAATCCCTTTTGGTGCAAACAGCCATTTATGGGCACTAACCGTATAAAAATCGCAACCTAAATTTTTTAAATCGATGTCAAACATACCTGCTGCTTGAGCGCCATCAACAGCAACAAGAATCCCTTTTTTATGTGCCATTTCAGACACTTCTTTTACAGGTAATACCATGCCATTGGTGTTTACACTGTGGCACATAGAGATAATTTTAGTTCGAGGTGTTATAGCGTCTTTATACACTTTTACAATATCTTCAACAGTTTTAGGTAATATTGGAATTACTGGTCGTACCAATTTTACACCCTTTTCTGCTTGCCAAACCGTCCAAGGAATGACACTGCTTTTGTGCTCATGGTCTATTAAAATTACTTCATCACCTTCATGCAAATTAAAACTTCTTGCTATAAGGTTCATACCTTCAGTGGTATTGTGAGTTAAGGCGATTTCTTCTTTTGAAACTGAAAATAAATCAGCTACTTTTTGTCTTACTTCTTCCTTTTCATTATGCCATCCTCCCCACATATATTTTGATGGGAAAGCATCTAAAGTCGCTCTAAACTCATTGGTTGCTTTTTGTACAGCAATTGGACAAGACCCTAAAGAGCCATTATTAAAATAGTGTAGATTGGGAGCAAATCTAAATTGCGTTTTTATCTGTTCCCAAAAAGCTTCGCTATCGTCATTTATATCTAAAAAGGTTGTTGAATAATCGGTATCACTTGCTTTATAAGAGGATAATAAAACAGTTCCAGCAACGCCAGTAAATAGTTGCTTTACGAATTTTCTGCGATATGAGTTTTTCATAAAGTATGTTGGTTTGTGCTTATTTTCTTTGATTGTAATTCTTCAATTTGAGAACGTGTTGTAACAGTAAAGCTCATAAATCCTTTGATGCAAAAATTTGCTGAGGGAATGTATCATACTTTAACTAAAAACGTTTTTAACCATTGGCAACCGAAGTTCCTTTTTCAACAAAATTCTTAAAATCCACCATGTATTGTTTGGATTGTTTTTTAAAAGCTCCAGGCATTAAAAACGCCATGGCTTTCATCATAAACCCTGAAGGTTGAAATTCGCATATTGAAACCCATTTTGTATGTCCATCTGGTGTTTCTTCAAAATAGTTTTCTTGAATATTATACATACCTTTTGTGCTATAAGTACCATGAAATTCTTCAGGAAAATTGCTCTTAGTAATGGTTTCGGTTAATGATAATTCACGCCTGCCCATTTTATAATTTAACTGCATTTTTGCACCAACTTTACCAGGTGTTCCAGAAATATGTTCGCTAGATACAAGACCTTTTTGCCAATGTTTCATATTGTCAACATTGTCCATTTTTTTAATGACTTCGTTTCGAGGTTTTTCAATGGTAATTTCTACCGAATATTTCATATTATTTTAGTTTTATTGCCTTTAAAGATAACCTGCATTTTTTATAAATAAAAATATAATAGATAAGGTGTACTATTACAGGATGCTTATCGTTTAGTTAATACTTGTTTTATCTTTTAAATATATTATTTTTGCTTCAATTCAATAAAAGCCCATATCTTATGAAAACATACATTTTATATACGTGTGTTATTTTATTTTCAACATTTTTTAGTAATGCCCAATCAAAAAATGAAGATATTATTTTTACAGTTGATGACAGTCCTGTACTAGCTTCAGAATTTATACGGGTTTATAATAAAAATTTAAACTTGGTTAAGGACGAATCTCAAAAAGATGTTGACCAATATTTATCACTTTTTGTAAATTATAAATTAAAACTAGCCGAAGCTAAAGCTTTGCGTTTTAATGAAAAGCCAAAATACATACGTGAACTAGAAGGTTATAAAAAACAATTGGCAAAAAACTACCTGGTTGATAGTGAGGTGACCGATGCTTTAGTAAATGAAGCTTACCAAAGAATTTCTTATGATATAAACGCCAAGCATATTTTGGTTAGATTAAACCCATCAAGCAAGGATACTTTAAAAGCTTATAATAAACTTTTAAATTTAAGAGAACGATTTAAAAATGAAAATTTTGATACCTTAAAAAAAGAACTTCACAACGGCAATACTCTTTTAGTTGAAGATTTGGGCTATTTTTCGGCATTTAAAATGGTGTACGATTTCGAAACCCAAGCATATAAAACACAGGTTGGTGAAGTTTCCAAGCCCTTTAGGACACAGTTTGGCTACCATATAGTAAAGGTGGTGGATAAACGTAAATCCAGAGGCGAAATTACCGCAGGACATATCATGATTGCGAAAAACCAAAAAGATGCTACCCAAGACCCTGAAGCCAGAATAAACGAAATCTATAAACTTATAGAGCAAGGTCAAGAATTTGAAATATTAGCAAAACAATTTTCACAAGATAAAAACTCTGCAGGCAAAGGTGGAAAATTAGCACCTTTTAAAAGCGGTCAATTAAGCTCTGCTATTTTTGAAGACATGGCTTTTAGCTTACAAGAAGATGGAGCGATTTCTAAACCTTTCGAGACCGAATATGGATGGCATATTATTAAGCGATATAGCATTAAACCCATTGGCAGCTTTGAAGATATGCAACATGAACTCAAAAACAAAATAAGCAGGGATTCGCGTTCAAAACTCATTAGTACTTCAATGCAAAACAAGCTGAGGAAACTGTACAAAATTAGTAATGAGAATTTGGCAAGAGACTACTTTGTTTCAATAATGAACAACGACTTTTATAATGGAAAATGGCAATTGCCTCAAGGGTTCCCTAAAGAAAAAATTATATTGACCATTGGCAATGAAAATTGGATTTATAAAGATTTTTTTAACCTATTAAGAGCGCAACAAAAAGGGGTGGATAAACAAAAGCCTTTTCAAGCCATTGTTGACGATGCATATGAAACATTTTTAAGCAACCGTGTTTTAGAATACCATGAAAAAAACCTTGAAAGTACAAATCAAGAATTTGCCCAAATTTTAAATGAGTACAGAGAAGGACTTTTGTTATTTGATTTAATGGAAACCAAAATTTGGAATGCTGCAAAAAATGATACTCTAGGAATTGAATCGTATTACAACAATAACAAAGAAAGATATAAGTGGGAAACTCGTGTAGAAGCCATAGTTGCAACAGCATCTAAAGAAAAAGATATCAAAAAAGTTTTGAGCTTGTTTAAAAAAAACGAAACTATTGAAAAAATTAAAGAAACAATCAATACCAACGATGAACAAAAAGTCATCTTTACCTCTGGAACTATGACCGCAGACCATCAAGCATTACCAGAAAAATTTGAATTTAAAGAAGGTGTTTCTAAAATTTATTCTCAAAATAATGCGTATTATGTCGTAAAGGTTACTAAATTAATACCTCAATCTTTTAGAAGTTTAGATGAAGCCAAAGGCATGGTTATCAACGATTACCAACAAGAGCTAGAAAAAAAGTGGATAAAAGACTTAAAGAATACATATAGGGTTACTATTAATCAAGATGTTTTAAATAAAGTTAAGGCGCAAATACAAAACTAATTGACTATTAAAAAGTTCATACCAACGTTATTGTTTATGGCAATTATATATTCATGCAATTTTTTTAAAAAATCGCAAGAAGACGATGTATTAGCTAGAGTAAATAACACCTATTTATATACCAAGGATATAGAACACCTTATTACCGAAACAACATCTAAAGAAGACAGTACCCTAAGAGTTAATAACTACATTAACCATTGGGCAACACAACAATTGTTAATGGATGGAGCCCAATTAAATTTAACCCAAGAAAAACAAGAAGAGTTTAATCAATTGGTAGAACAATATAAAAACGATTTATTTATTAAAGCATATTTAGAAGCACTAGTAAAAAGAAGTATAGATACCACAGTTACTGAACAAGAAGCTAAAGAAGTTTACCAAAGAAATCAAGAAACATTTAAGCTTAACGAAGAACTCATAAAGTTTCGATACTTAAACGTAAACGAAAATATGGCTAATCTAGATGAGATCGAAACACAGTTTAAACGGTTTAACAATCAAGACAAAAAAGTGTTAGACTCAATCGCTATTCAGTTTAAATCCTATTCGTTAAACGATTCTATTTGGATTAGGGCAAACCAAGCACTAGTAAAAATCCCTGCATTAAATTCGGAAAATAAAAAAGAACTGTTAAAAAAATCTAATTTTATACAACTCAAAGACTCATTAGGTTTATATTTGATGCATACAAACGACGTGCTTTTACGTAACGAAAATGCACCTATAGAATTTGTAATGCCAACCATTAAGCAAATCGTTATAAATAAACGAAAGTTGGAGTTTATTAAACAATTAGAAAAAGACATCACAAAAGATGCCATTAAAAACAAACAATTTGAAATTTTTAACTAAAGTGAAATATTTTGTATTAAGCATGTTAATGCTAACGTCATTTACAACAATGGCTCAAGAAATTATTGAAGATAAGAAGGAGGAGAAAAAAGTTGAAAAGAAAATAGATCCCTCTCAACGTATAAAATTAGATGGTGTAGCTGCTGTAATTGGCGATTATGTTGTTTTGGATTCCGATATCGATAAACGTATTGAACAAGCCAGAGCTGCTGGTCAATCTATAGAAGGGCTAACAAGATGTGAGATTTTTGGGTCTTTATTAGAAGAAAAATTATACATGCACCATTCTATTCAAGATAGTATCGTAATTAATGATGCCGAGGTTAATTCATACGTCGATCAGCAAATTAACGCTATGTCACAACAAATTGGAAGTCTTGATAAGCTAATTGCATTTTATAAAAAAGACTCTGAGCAAGATTTAAGAGACGAAATGTACACACTTAATAGAAACCAAAGAATGGTTGCTATGATGCAAGACAAAATTATTGAAGAACTAGAAGTAACACCTGAAGAAGTAAGGCAATTTTACAATAGAGAGCTAAAAGCTGACCCTCCACAATTTGGAACCGAACTACGCTTGGCACAAATAGTTGTGATTCCTGAAACAGCTCCCGAAGAAGAGCAAAAAGTGATTGATAGGCTTAATGAATTTAGAATAGATGTTTTAGAAAACGGTTCCAGTTTTACTACAAAAGCAGTACTATATTCCGAAGATGGTGGATCTAAAGGCTCAGGTGGAAAATACACATTAAATAGAAAGCGCCCACAAATGGTTAAAGAATTTAGAGAGGTGGCTTTTTCGCTAGAAGAAGGCGAAATTTCTGCGCCATTTAAAACCGTTTATGGATACCATATCCTTCAATTAGAAAAAATTAGAGGACAAGAATACGATATTAGACACATTTTGTTGAAACCTAAACTAACAAATGAAGACATAGCTAAAGCAAAAGAAGAAATAGAAAATGTTAGAAAAAAAATTGTTGATGGTGAAATTTCGTTTGCAGATGCTGCATTGGAAGTAAGTGATGAAGAAGAAACCAAGTTTGAAGGCGGACAATTAATTAACCCAGAAACTAACGATTATGTGTTCCCTTTAACAAAAATTGATACTGATCTTTACGGACAAGTACAAGCTCTAAAAAACGATGAAATTAGCCCAGTTTATACAGAAAGCGACCTAGTAAATCAAGTAAAGTTCAAAATTTTAACTGTTACAGACAGAATAGATGAACATGAAGCAGACTTCGCTAAAGATTATTTAAAAATTAAAAAATTGGCTCTGTACAACAAGCAGTTAGAGATAATTGGTAAGTGGCAAAAAGAAAAAATCATGGAAACGTTCGTAAAAATAAATGGTGAACATCGTGAATGTGATTTTAAAGCAAATTGGTTAAAAAAAGAAGATAATTAATTTATGTCTGATGTTGCCGCTATTGAACAACTTGTTTCTAGATACAAGGATTTAAAAAAAGAAATTGCCAAAGTCATTGTTGGTCAGGAAGAAGTTGTAAATCAAATCTTGATTTCAGTATTTTCAGGAGGACACTCTTTGTTAATTGGAGTTCCTGGATTGGCAAAAACATTAATGGTAAATACTATTGCCCAAGCATTAGGTTTAGATTTTAAACGTATTCAATTTACACCAGATTTAATGCCAAGTGATATCCTTGGTAGCGAAATATTAGATGAAGACCGTCATTTTAAATTTATAAAAGGACCAATCTTTGCCAATATTATTTTAGCCGATGAAATTAATCGTACACCACCAAAAACACAAGCAGCATTATTAGAAGCTATGCAAGAGCGTGCTGTAACAGTGGCAGGACATCATTATAAATTAGACTTGCCATACTTTGTTTTGGCAACTCAAAACCCTATTGAGCAAGAAGGAACCTATCCCTTACCAGAAGCACAATTAGATCGTTTTATGTTTGCAATAAACTTAAAATATCCCTCATTTGATGAAGAAGTGCAAGTAGTTAAATCAACAACTTCCGATGAAATCGCTACTGTAAACCCACTTTTTACTGCACAAGAAATCATCGATTTTCAACATGTACTACGTCGTATTCCAGTTGCAGATAACGTTATTGAGTATGCCGTAAAAATGGTTGGAAAAACAAGACCTGATAATGATTCTGCCTCAGACTTGGTAAAGCAATACATTGATTGGGGAGCAGGACCAAGAGCTTCACAAAATTTAATTCTAGCAGCAAAAACCCATGCTGCGATTAATGGAAAATTTTCTCCCGATATAGAGAATGTTCAAGCTGTGGCAAACAGTATTCTTCGTCATAGAATCATTAAAAATTATAAAGCCGAAGCCGAAGGTATTACCGAAGAACAAATTATTAAAAGCCTGTTTTAACAGGTTTTTTTATTTCAGTTAAACATTTACTGTTGTTAATTTAATATTTTTTCAACATCAAAATTATTGATTTCATAAAATATTAATTAAAAAAGACTGGTTTATTGAATAATATTTAGTTTTTATTCTATTTTGTTATGCATATTTTAAAACATGTTAATATTTTGTACTTTTGCGTAGAATTATAAAAGGATAAGAATTAAAAATAAAAGTATATGGCATTCGATATTGACATGATAAAAAAAGTGTATAACCAAATGGCCGAACGTGTTGATGCAGCGCGTGAAGTTGTTGGTAAACCACTAACACTTTCCGAGAAAATTTTATATAGCCATTTATGGGATGGTAATCCTACTAAAGCTTTTGTAAGAGGAAAGGACTACGTTGATTTTGCTCCAGATAGAATTGCTCTTCAAGATGCCACTGCACAAATGGCATTATTACAATTTATGCAAGCTGGTAAAAAGAAAGTAGCTGTCCCAACAACAACGCATTGTGATCATTTAATCCAAGCCAAAAATGGTGCAAGTATCGATTTGCAAACTGCCTTAAACACAAGTAACGAAGTATTTAATTTCTTAGAATCGGTTTCAAATAAATACGGTTTGGGCTTTTGGAAACCAGGTGCAGGAATTATTCATCAAGTAGTCTTAGAAAATTACGCTTTCCCTGGAGGAATGATGATTGGTACCGATTCGCATACAGTAAATGCTGGCGGATTGGGTATGGTTGCCATTGGAGTTGGTGGAGCAGATGCAGTTGATGTAATGGCTGGAATGGCTTGGGAACTTAAATTTCCAAAATTGATTGGTGTTAGGTTAACAGGAACATTATCTGGTTGGACTGCGCCTAAAGATGTCATTCTTAAAGTAGCTGAAATTTTAACAGTAAAAGGAGGTACAGGTGCCATCGTAGAATATTTTGGTCCAGGAGCGACTTCTATGTCATGTACAGGAAAAGGAACTATTTGTAACATGGGAGCCGAAATTGGAGCGACAACTTCAACCTTTGGTTATGACGAATCCATGGAACGTTATTTAAAAGCAACAGATAGAGCAGATGTTGCTCAAGCAGCTAATAAAGTTAAAGAACACCTAACTGCCGATGCCGAAGTATATGCTAATCCAGAACATTATTTTGACCAGGTCATTGATATTAATTTATCTGAATTAGGACCATTATTAAATGGGCCATTTACACCAGATTTATCAACACCTGTTGGTAAAGAAATGACTAAAAAAGCGAGTACGAATGATTGGCCAATTAAAGTAGAATGGGGATTAATAGGATCTTGTACCAACTCGTCTTATGAAGATTTATCGCGAGCTTCATCAATAGCTCAACAAGCTTTGGATAAAAACTTAAAAACTAAAGCAGAATTTGGCATCAATCCAGGATCTGAGCAAGTGCGATACACCGCAGAACGTGATGGAATCCTTCAAGTGTTTGAAAAATTAGATGCCAAAATATTTACTAACGCATGCGGACCATGTATTGGTCAATGGGCTAGATTTGAAGACCCAAAAAATGCACCTAAAAACACTATTGTGCATTCTTTCAATAGAAACTTTGCTAAAAGAGCAGATGGTAGTCCAAATACACATGCATTTGTCGCTTCACCGGAGTTAACAGCAGCAATTGCGATTGCTGGACGTTTAGATTTTAATCCGTTAACAGACAAGTTAATAAATGAAGATGGTCAAGAAGTAATGTTAGACGAACCAACGGGATGGGAGTTACCACCAAAAGGATTTGAAGTTAAGGATAATGGCTATTTAGCACCAGTTGAAGATGGTAGTAACGTTTCTATTGTTGTTAATAAAACTTCCGAAAGATTACAATTATTAGAACCTTTTCAACCTATTGGAGACTCAATTAATGGAGCCAAGTTATTAATTAAGGCTTTTGGTAAATGTACCACAGACCATATCAGTATGGCAGGACCATGGTTGCGATTTAGAGGTCATCTAGATAATATCGCCAACAATACTTTAATAGGAGCCGTTAATGCATTTAATAAGCAAACAAACTTTGTTAAAAATCAATTGACTGGTGAATATGGTGGTGTTCCGGACGTACAACGTGAGTACAAAGCAGCTGGTATTAAAACTATTGTTGTAGGTGACCACAACTATGGAGAAGGATCATCTCGTGAACATGCTGCTATGCAACCACGCCATTTAGGTGTAGCTGCAGTAATAGTTAAATCATTTGCAAGAATCCATGAAACAAACCTTAAAAAACAGGGTATGTTGGGTCTAACATTCGCTAACGAATCTGACTATGATTTGATTCAAGAAGACGACACGTTTAACTTCTTAGATTTAAATGAATTTGCTCCTGGAAAACCATTAACAATTGAAGCTGTACATGCGGATGGCAGCAAGGATATTATTATTGTAAACCACACATATAACCAATCACAAATAGATTGGTATAACGAAGGATCTGCTTTAAACCTGATTAAAAAAGAGAACGGATAGTGATAGAATTACCATTCTGAGCTTATCGAATAATTTAATAGAACTCCTGAATTTCATCAGGAGTTTTTTTATGTTTTTTTGTAAGGAGTATCATGAAATTCCGACACAACATTAAAAAATAAGCTATCCAAAAATGAAATCACTATGGTTTTTTGACGACGTAAATTTGTTTAAAGTATTATGTCCACATAAATTCAAAGCCTATAAAAAAGATCACGATTTTGATGCTTACAAGAAAAAAGATTACATCTATTTTGAAGAAGACTCATCAAATAAGGTTTATTTAATAGAAAAGGGAAAGGTTAAAATTGGTTATTATAATGAAGATGGTGTGGAGGTCGTTAAAGCTATTTTAAGTAGAGGTGAATTATTTGGGGAAAAAGCAATCCTCGGTGAAATTAAACGTGACGAATTTGCACAGTCTATAGATAACCAAACTTCTATTTGCCCAATAGGTGTGCAAACTATGCACGATTTAATGAGAAACAATCAAACCTTTAGTTTTAAGGTTTATAAATTCATTGGGTTTAAGTTTCAAAAACTTGAAAGAAGACTCCAGCTTTTATTATTTAAAGACACCAAAACGAGGCTCGTCGAATTTTTGGATGAACTTTGTGTAGAATATGGTTATGACTGTGAGAAAACAGGAGACCATGTTATAAAACATCCATATACACAAAAAGATATCGCTTCATTAATTGGGACTTCACGACCAACACTAAATATTCTTTTAAATGAATTAAAGAAAGAAAAAATTCTTGATTTTGACAGAAAAAAAATAAGAATCTATAAAAAATCTGCTTAATGTTAGATAGCTAACATTTTATAAAAAAGTCATCCTATACTTTTGATTTGTCTAATAATAAAAATTAAAAGCGATGATTAAAAAAATGATTTTAACAGTTTTGGCATTAGGAATTATTGCCACTTCATGCAGTGATGATGACGACAATGGCCCATCAACATCCACGTTAACTTTAAATTTGAGTGGTTTAGAAGAATTAGGAAGTGATTTTGTTTACGAAGGATGGATTATTGTGAATGGTTCTCCAGTATCAACAGGAACTTTCTCTAGTGTAACATTTCCACAAACTTTTAATGTAGATTCTCAAGATTTGGAATTAGCAACAACTTTTGTGTTATCTATTGAGCCAGCAGTCGATACTGATCCTGCTCCTGCAGCTACAAAGATTTTAGCAGGAGATTTTTCTGGTAATTTAGCCAATGTCGATTCCAATGGAATTGTTGGAGATTTTTCGGCTTCAACAGGAAAATACATTTTAGCAACACCAACAGATGGTGGAGCTGACACCAATGAAGAAAGTGGTGTTTGGTTTTTAGATAACTCAAGTGGAATGCCAATGGTTGGTTTAAGCCTTCCAACGTTAAGTAATGGCTGGAAATATGAAGGTTGGGCTGTAATTTCTGGAATTCCGGTAAGTACTGGAACATTTAATTCAATTTCCGATTTTGACGACAACGCAACAACAACTCCTTTTAAAGGCGATGCTGGGAATGGACCAGCATTTCCAGGTGAAGATTTTTTACAAAATGCACCATCTGGATTAATGTTTCCTACAGATTTAAAGGGAACAACAATTGTAATTTCGGTAGAGCCAAGTCCAGATAATAGTGTGGCACCATTTACCTTAAAACCATTGGCACACATGGTTCCTGTTGATGCTATGACGCTAACTACAATTAACATGGAAACAGGTCCTGTTGTGTCGCTTTCAGGTACTGTAACAAGATAAATTTACTGTAAGGTATTTATTTTGTTTAATTTTAAGCATAGTTTCTAATTTGAGACTATGCTTTTTTTATATTATTACTTTTCGTGATAAAAATTATCCACTATATTGTTGTAAATTAATCCGTATTAAAATTATTCTTATGAAGAAACTTTACAATTTTTTTACAATTCCCCTCTTTTTAATTATTGGTACATGCTCATTATTTGCTCAAAACAAAGGGAATCCTTGGGTATTAAATGTTGAAATTAATGCTGTAGATGTGTATCCAGTTGGTGAAGATAACCCTCAAGGACCTTACTTTGATGAGTTTTTTAATTTAACAGATCACTGGAACATTAGCTTCCCTAAAATTACCATATCTAAATACTTATCTGATAATATGTCCGTAAGTTTAGCTGGTTCCTATAATAAAATAAAGAAATGGGGAGAATTTCCTGGACTTCCTAAAGTTAAGGTGAGAAATTTAACATATATAGGTATAGACGGAATGTTTAATTATTATTTTTCGGGATTATCTCAACGTAGTAAACTAAAGCCATTTGTTGGCATTGGCGCTGGTTATACCTGGATAGAAAAAGGACGATTCAATACATTTTCCAATAGTGTGAATAATGATGAATTAGTTGGTGCTGGAACTCTTAATGGTGCTTTAGGTGCCGATTATTGGATTAATGAACGAATAGGCTTACATATACAAACAACCTATAAACATTCGTTTAAAGAATATCTTGTTAAACATTGGCAACACAGTTTAGGTGTAGTAATAATTCTTGCTAAACCTAATAATAAGAAAAAGGTAGAAGAAGAAATAAATGATAGAGATGGAGATGCAGTTCCTGACCAAACCGATTTGTGTCCTGATGATCCTGGTTTAGAAGTATTAAAAGGGTGTCCAGATAGTGATGGTGATGGTATTGCAGATAAAGATGATGTTTGCCCTGAGATATTTGGTTATAAAGAATTTGCTGGTTGTATTGATTCCGATGGTGATGGATATTCTGATAATATTGATGACTGCCCAGATGTAAAAGGCACATTTCAAGGTTGTCCAGAAGTTGAGGAGCAGGTTGTTGAAACGGCATATTGTTTTGAAGATTTAAGAGATATTGATGCATACTTTGCTTCATTTGAACGTGATGGACATATAGAAGTAGAAGGGTTAAAATTTAAGGTACAAATAGGAGCCTATCGTAATCCGCCTAAGTCAGCTTACTTTAACTTCCTTAAAAATGTAGGGACAGCTACTGTGATTAAGGAACATGGACTATCAAAATTTAGATTAGGAGATTATAAAACACTTGTAGAAACTGAAATTATTAGGCTAAGCGTAATTGATCAAGGTGTTAACGATGCCTTTATTGTTGCTTACTTTAAAGGTTTGCACATAACAATGCGAGAGGCTATTGAATTGCTTTGCGCTAACAAATAAGTGTTTTTTGAATCATTTTAAACTTTTATGAATAGTCATTTGTAACCATATTAATGCTATGTAAATTCAGACTGATTCTATAATTTAAGCTTGTTTTATTTATTGCAAGTATTGTTTAGTTTTGCAAACTAACAACCGATAATTTATCTTTCTGTATAGAATTGTAAGGTTTCATTAATTTCATCGAATATATAAGAAGCGACCCTAATACCTATGAAACTTAGAAAACCAAAAAAAAGTGATGTTCTATTTTTAGTAATTATAGCCTTGCTTATTATTCCACAAACAAGACAGCCAATACAAATTGCATTGAATTCTGTATTGTCAAAGTTTGGACCTTCGATTATAGATAAAGAAGATCGGGAAAAAGTATCTTACTCGTCATGGAAATTAAGAGATTTAAAAGGGAATGAACTTAATTTCGCAAACACCAAAGGTAAAGTGGTA
>TARA_R110002074_G_scaffold93136_2_pt1 | contig 17831 bp, 23 predicted proteins | sample TARA_R110002074 | Tara Oceans TARA_R110002074 (sample SAMEA4397215) | marine metagenome | biome: Polar Biome; feature: [MIX] marine epipelagic wind mixed layer (ENVO:01000061); material: water (ENVO:00002006), including particulate matter (ENVO:01000060) such as... | depth 10-100 m | reverse complement strand
ATTGTTGCGGTGACGGATATTTTATAAAAAATTACTCAAAAAACCTCCCTTCTTCTTAGTTTTATTTTTCCTTTTTCTTCTTATTTTTTTTGAAATATTATGTTTATTTTCTTTTACAAAAGACTTTAGTTGAATTAATATTTCTTTCTTATAATTATTTCTTGAACTTATATTTGATATTGTATATTTAAACCCTAAAGGGTCATCTCTTGAAAAATTTAACATTTTTTTTTTAAATTTTTCGTGCTCCGATTTTTTTACTAATTTACCTATTGGCGTTTTTAAAAATTTATTAGACATCAAATTAAATTTTATATCGTGTTTATATGCTCTTACTTTTATATATTTCACTGATTTGTCTTTCATATAAGGATGATTAATATCATCTAAAAATACTATATTTGCAGTACTTTTTATATTTCCACACTTCAGTAAATCTTTTACGGTTTTTTCATGTGTTGTTCTATTTTTTTCGTAAATTTTGTTATCTACTTTCCAAGCTGCTATTGTTCTATCAAATAATTTATATTTTAATCTTGATTCTATATAATTTTTTATATCATAAACCCATGATTTGGGTCCCATATTGTTAGTGTATATCATTACTTTTACACATTTTAATTTTGATTTTACATTTTTTATATATTTGAAAATACTCATTATATCTGGTCTAAATATTTCTGGAAAAATATCAAATATTTTGTAAAGTTCTTTTTTATTTAATTTTCTTTTTAAATAATTTTCTATTCCTTCCACAAATATAGCTATTTGTGTGAAGTATCCTATAGTCTTATCTAAATCAAAAACAAATACTAAACTTTTATTTTTTACGCACTTTGTCATAATAAATTATATTGATATTATTATTTTTCCAAATAATTCAATACACCTAAAATTATATTTTCCTGATTTGTTAGTTTTTGAAATATATAACATTCATCGAATTTTATTTGAAAAATTCTATTCATATTGTTTTTTATTTTTATTTGCACACAATCATTTATAATGTCTATATCAATTATTATACCACCATTAGTTAATTTAATTTTATCTTGGGTTTTTAATGGTATCCATCTAATATAACAACCATAATTTGTATCACTCATATCACTACAGTATCTGTATGATTTTAGTTTTTTGTGCATATCTTTCAATTCTTTTCCTGATAAACCCAATCTTTGAAGCATATCATTTTTCAATGACTTTATTTTACTACTGGTTAAAGTCATTATTGACTCATTTGTCTCATTTCCTAAAGCATTTACCAGTTCATCTATAGTTTCTTCTTCACTCATATTATATATATATTGATAAGCTTTTTTTAAATATTTTTCATTTACTTAAAATAAAGAACTACTAAAAATAGTAAAAATAAAACCATTATGCTCTTAAATTTATAAATTTCAAAAAGTAACTACCTACAAGATTTTTATCCAGTAACAATTTTTTGAACAAACTATTTTGCGAAAATCGATTTTGGACATTTTGCAGAATGTCCAAAATTGAAATATAGGATAAGTTTTGTAAAATTTGTTAACCCCAAAATGTGTTTTAAGAGCATCTTGTAGGAATTAATTTATAAGTTATAAATTATTTTGTTACCTAAATTTTTAAATATGTTTTGAAAAGGATTTAGCAACTTTTTTATAAAATCCTAATATATATACTATATGTTGGAAAGTTGCTTAACAATTAATTCTAAGTTTTCTTGTATAAAATGTAACTATTCTACGTGTAAAAAAAGTAGTTGGAATAAACACATTAAGACCAAAAAACACTGTAGGAAAGTTGCTCAAAATGTTAGGAAAGTTGCCAAAAAAGTTGCTCATAAAAAATTTTCATGTGAATTTTGTGGAAAAAAATATTCACATAGGACTACATTATGCACTCATAAGAAGACATGTAATGTAAAAAAAGAAATAGAAGAAATAGAAGAAATAGAAGAATTAGAAGAATTAAAAGAAAAAGAAACAGAAGAAGAAGTAAAGAATTTAAAATCAGAGATATCAGACCTAAAATCTATAATGAAAGATATGATATTATCACAAAAAGATATTTTAGGATCACAAAAAGTTATGATGGTATCACAAAAAGAGAGAGATGAGGCTATAGTAAAATTAGCTGAAACAAAGGCTATTACTGCATCTCAAACAGTATATAATAATTGTAATAATCGTAATATGACTATAAATGTTTTCTTAAATGAACAATGCAAAGATGCTTTAAATTTAACAGATTGGGTTCAAAATATAAAGGTTACATTGGAAGATTTGGAATATACTAAGGACAATGGATTTGTTGATGGAGTTACAAATATTATAACTAAACAACTGAGAGATTTAAAACCGACAGAGAGACCAATACATTGTAGTGATAAGAAACGCTTACAATTTTATGTAAAAGATAATAATGAATGGACAAAAGATACAAATAATAAAAAATTAGATGAAACGCTTAGAGATGTGAAATTAAAACTACCAAAAAGTTTGACAGAATGGGAGAAGATGAATCCAACCTATAAGAATGACCCACACTTAATGGATGAGTGGATGAATATTATGGCAGGTATAAGTGAAGGAGATACAGGAAACATATTAAAAGAGAAAATGGCATTGAAACGAAAGATAGCTACATATATAGAATTAAAAGAAGCAATGGCATCTACTAAGTAAAAATTGAATAATAATTTATATATTATTTGTATATAAATTATTATGAATTACGAAATAGGAAATATATTGTGTGAAGCAGTTGATTCAAGTAAAATAAATTTAACAGGTGAGAATGATGGAAGAACAGAATCTATGAACAGTGAAGTAGAAATAACTAATTGTATAAGAGAAAAATGTTCTCAAATTAAATTTCTTCCAAAAGGACATAACAGAGCATTCGGTGATATTACACCATTAATAGATGATATTGAATATCCTATTAATGTAAAAATGGTAGATTGTTCAAAATCCGGGACATATAATGGGGGTGGTCCGACAGTATTTAATTATGTATTATTTGGTAAAAAGAATACGTCGTGGAATGCATTACAAAATAGAATAATTAAACATAAACCAAATAAGTGTGTAAAAAAGTATTATTACTTAATTTATTTTAAAAATAGTGAGAAAAAAAGTATATTTTGTTCATTAGGAGATATCGTTCGAGAATCAATACAAATAAATCCAAGCAATCCAATTCAATTGAGAAAAGATATTAAATTAGTTGAACGAACGCCAGAAGAGGAAGCAAAATTTATTATAGAATTATTTGAAGATGTATTATTTAAAAGGGCAGAACCATATTTAAAATACACAGGCGCCATTGCATAATTGTTTATGTCCAATCTTAAACCTCTTAGAGAATGTATAATTTTCTTTGAATGTATCAGTATTCAAATATTCTACAATTTTTTTTAAATCTACTTCTTTTTTTGGAATCATCATAAGAAGAGCACCACCAAAATATTCTACGTTCCCTTCAAATGCTACTTCTTTATTTCTTGTTAGATTTGACACATAAATGCATTTTTTACCAATATTGTTCTCAATATTTTTTTGATTTCTGGGTGCTCCCCATACCCACCAATTTTTTTCTGTATAATTTTTTATTTTACGATTAATCAAAATATCTTTATTTTCTAACATATAATTATTTAAATTTCCATTAGGTGTTGGGAAATCATCGATAAATATATATTTATCGCGTACATTTTTTTTGTTTAAAAGGGTAATATTTCCAAAATTATTATTCTTATATACAGATTCTTTACCAGTAACCATACCAACATATACATTGAAATAATCGCCTATAATAAAGCTATTTGTAATTTCAGTATTAGAAAATGTAATAATTCCATTTGTGTTTATTAAATATTTTGATTGGTTATTATATAATGTTTTCTTTTTTTGTTTTGACCAGTTATAATAACGAAAAACAATAATATCAATACTGGCATTAGCAAATAAATTTTCATTATTTGGATGATATATGTGTGTGAATGTTCCAGATTTCATCATTTTAATTAATAATTTTGAAGCACTGGTTAATTTTAAGAAATCACTTGGAACTATAAATATTAATTCCCCTTTTATTTTTAGTAAATTAAAACATTTTTCAATAAATTCTAAATACAAATTTCCCGTTGATTTTTTAATATAAGGAGGATTTCCAATAATAGTTTTATATTTTTTACTAATGTTTGCTTTAATAAAATCGCCATAATTAACTTTTTCTCTGTCGATATTTTCTAATAATTCAATAGATTCATCTAATTCATACATATCAAAATCAACATTAGAATTTTCACTAATATATTTAACAATATCACCTCGTCCTATAGATGGTTCTAATATTGTTTTGGGATTATTTTTAATAAAATCTAAAACAGTATATTGTAATGTTGTATTTGTTGTAAAATATTGTCCTTTTGAGTGTATATCATTCATTTAATAATAAAAATATTAAAAATATTATTAAATCAATTTTATATTTAATATTACATAAATTTAAATATAAAATTATCTATTAAAGTAAATGGAAGCATATATGTATAAATATAGTTGTCACGGTTCTTGGTGGGGAATGTATAATGGATTAAGAAATGTATATTCAGAGAATGAATTAACAGACAGAGAAGCTCTTAATTTGGCAAAACAAGATATAAAAAATACAACAGGTTTTAATAATTGTTCTGCAACTCTATTGGTAAAGTATAAATTATCAATAGAATCAGTTAAGGCATATCCAGATATAACTAAAATCCCATTTTCAGAACCATTAAGATTACCTAAAAAAATAGGGTTAGATTAAAAAGCAGAACCAAATGCACCGTATCCATCATTAGCTGCCATAGGAACCATATCAGGTACGGGCGAATTAGCATCTTGTAATCCTTGACTTCCAGCATCATTGTACATATCATTAGATGTAGCTTGATTTTGTGGTGGTAACATTTGTGTAGGGCTTGACATAGCATTATGAGCACCTAAGTAGTCAGCACGACTGGGTGCATGAGTAGGCATACCAACTTTTGATATAGGTTGAGTTACTTTAACTACAGAACCATCATTTTTTTTGACATGTTTTTTATCGTCTTTTTTATTTCCATCCCAAATATCTTTTAATCTATTCATTAAAATCTTAGTTTTCTCTCCAATTTTAGTATGACTATCGTAGCTTAATGCTAATAATAATAAAATAATGCTAAATATATTCATTTCACCAAAAGCTCTACCGCTATAAGTAGGAACATATGTTATTAATCGGTGGAGTAAAAAGAAACCTGCTAAAAGAAGTAAAACTTGACCGATAACTTCTGTTAATATTTCTAAATTACTTTTACTTTCATCTACTTCAGGAATAACAGAATCAACAATATAATTATAAAACCCCATAGGGATTATTGCTAAAAGGGCATATTGTCCAGTATTTAATAATTCGCATTTTGTATCGTTATCAAAATTAAATACATGCTTTATAAATGAATTTTTAACATTTTTTGCTGTATTGTCTTCGTCCATATGAATTATAAAAAGAAATTAAAAATAGATCAATTATAATATATATATATGAGTTTGGTTAAAAAGGTAATACATTTTCAAGAAAGACAATATTTAAGTTTAATAAAAAATATAATAGATAATGGTGTAAAAGAGGTAGGTAGAAATGGAACGACATATAGTGAAATAGGAGGTATGATGAGATTTTCATTAAAAGATAATACGATTCCATTAATGACAACAAAAAAGTTGGCATGGAGAACATGTTTAAAGGAGTTATTATGGTTTGTTAAAGGAGATACAAGTAATGATAATTTACAAAAAGATAACGTAACAATTTGGAATGGAAATGCAACACGGGAGTTTTTGGATTCGAGAGGGTTATATAATTTAAAAGATAATGATTTGGGCCCTGTGTATGGTCATCAATGGCGATTTTGGAACGCAAATTATGAAAATTCAGAAACGAATTATAAAGGTAAAGGAATAGATCAATTACAAAATATAATAGATGAAATTAAATATTGTAAAGAAAATAATGAAACATCCCGTCGTATTATAATGTCGGCATGGAATCCTGAACAAATAGATGAAATGGCATTACCACCTTGTCATGTTTTATCCCAATATCATATAACAGAAGGTAACAAATTAAGTTGTTCATTATATCAAAGAAGTGGAGATATGGGGTTAGGAATTCCTTTTAATATTGCATCTTATTCACTTTTAACTCATTTATTGGCAAAGCATTGTGATTTAGAAGCAGGAGAATTTGTACATTTCATAGGAAATATGCATATATATGATGATCATATAGACGTATTAAAAGAACAAATAATGAAAAATCCATATGATTTTCCAAAATTATATATAAATGAAAAAAAGAAAAATATAGAAGATTATGAATTTAATGATTTTAAAGTAAAAAATTATAAATTCCATAACCAGTTGAAAATGAAAATGAGAGTTTAATTACGTAATTTTTATATTATAATTCTATACATATAAAGTATAATGAATAGAATAGAAAGAAGAGCAACAGGAAGAAGTGGTCCTCGTCCGGGTGCAGCAGTATGTGCTCCTGGTCAATCAAATAATCCCAAGAGAGGGATGTTGGGAGGAGGTTCATTATTTGGACGAAGACGTGGTAATTCAGTAAATAATCAAGTAAATAATAAAGTAAATAATCGAGTACAAAATACAAATCAATTATCAGATTTAAGAGATTTAAAAAATCAAGATGGAAAATTAATGAGACTTGAGGAAAAGATAAATATTATAGAAAATAACGCAGTGATGAATATTTCAGATTTAGAGAGAAGACTAAGAACACAAGAAGATAAAATTAATTTGATGACAGATTCATATCGACAAACAATGGCATCAATGAAAAAATATATAAAAACATTACAAGAAAGAATAATAGAATTAGAAGTACCTAAAGTGATTGCGGTAGCTAAAAAAATAGAGAGGTCATCTATTGAAAAAGTAGAAGATATAAATAAAGTAACTCTAAATATTAAAGAAAAGGAAGCGTTGTCTTAAATGTAAAATTGAAATAATATAAATATAATAATTTTATATTATTGATACTATGAATATTGTTCTTTCAGACCCGACTAAGGTAATGCAGTTTGTTTCTATTATGAAAAATTTAAAAAATTTTAGTCAAGATGTAGAATTTGTTGTAAGTGAAAATGGTGTTTATACTCAGGGTATGGACAGTTCTCATTGTTGTTTGTTTGAAATGATTCTTAAAAATGATTGGTTTGATAAATTTTCAACAGATAAAAGCTATGTATTGGGATTAAATTGTGAGTTGTTAGCAAAAGTGTTGAATTGTTTGGAACAAAGTCAAAAAATTATAATGAAATACACAGAAGATAGTGATTATTTGTTTATTTCATTGTCTCCAAATGATGGGGAAACGTCAATAGCAAAGGTATTCCAATTGCGCTTGATGGATATTGAAAGCAATATCCTTGAGATTCCCGATACAGAGTATTCTGCAGATATTGCAATGTCATCCGATGACTTTGCAAAGTTAGTAAATCAGTTAAGTATTTTTGGAAAAGATATTATGTTCGAATTGGGAGATACGATTAAAGTAACAGGAAAAGGTGATGAGGGTAAAATGAGTGCAATGATAAAAGAAGATGATATTATTATGTATGCGGCAGAAGAGGACATGGATTTGAGTTTAGAATATGCAGGAAGATTTATCGTGATGATGACAGCTTTTTCAAAATTAAATAAGAAAATCCAGATACATTTTAGTTCAGAAATGCCTATGAAAATTCAATATGGTTTAGATAATTTTATGGATAATAATGAAGAAGACGAAGAATTAGAGGATACAAATTATGTTCGTTTCTTCTTAGCTCCAAAGGTAAATGACGATTAAACAATATTAATAGGTTTAGATTTATAATAAAATCTAAAATAATAAATAATATATACAAGAGGCAAATATGTACATAATACAAAATATGTAAGGTTAGTTTGATTTTTTTTATTGACTTCATAATTAAAAGCTTCTAAAAATATATTAGTTATATTATCATTTTTATCTCCTGTTAGTTTATATTCTAAAAGGCTTAGAAAACAACCATTGAAATAAACAGCAAAAAAACCAGCTAAAGTAACTCCTATTAATGCTCCAGTAGAAAAAAATTTTCTACACATAAAAATAGCAAATAATCCTCCAAAAGGAGCACTATAATGCCAAGCTTTAACCCAAGCTCCTAATGTTCTGTTCTTAATTTTAGATTTATCACATCTATCTAATAAATTATTTATTAATTTATCTCTTAATATTTTATTTCTCGGCAATGATTCTGCACTCATATATTTATTACGTTTATTTAAAAAAAATAAAAATCTACACAATATTTAATGGATTTAAGAAAAATTATTTTGAAACAAAAAAAGAAAAATAAAACAAGAAGGAAAAAAAAGAAGAAAAAAAGCATAATAAAGAAAAATAAAAAGAAAGAGACCGTAAAAGAATGTTTAAAAAAACATATGTTGGTTTATATAACTTTTATAGGGTGTTTTTATGTTTTAAGTAAAAGATTTAATAAAAATATATTTACATTATTAGGAACATTGATATTTGCCAGTTTTACAGGATATTTAGTTCATCTTATTTCACATTTAATATATTATAGAGAGGTGTATAATAAAACTGATAATATTTTAAAACATAATAAATATACAGATAGGATAATGAAGAAGGTTTGTAGATTTATGGATTTTCATAGGATAACTCATCACGACACTAAAGTAAATAAAAAGAAAGAGAATATTTTTTATGAAGCAATAAATAATGCGTTTTTCCAAGGATTAGGGTTAATAATTTTAATTCATTTTATTCAAAAAGTAGATTATGTTATAATTATATTTTGGGTGTTATTTTATGTAACTGTTCATAATATAAATTTGTTTTATATACCATCTTGGACTCATAAAGACCATCATACTACCCCATTAACAAATATAAGTTTTGGTTTTGATTTTTATGATTTAATATTTGGAACCGGTGATGAAACTGAATATAGACCTGATATAGTTATAAATATAATAACTATAACAGCATTGTTATATTATGTAGTTCCTTATTTTACAAAAATAAAGAATTAAATATTATTTAAAACAACTTTTTCAAGAGATTTTTCTTCTTTTTTTCCCTGATATGCAACCTTCATATTAGCAAAAATTAGTAATTTTCTAACAAAGGAAACAAAATTAAATTTAGTTAATTTATGTATTTTTTCAGCAACTTCTTCATAGGATAATATTATAGGTTTTTCATCTGGATTATATATTTGATTGATATATTGGTTGCCGTAGAATGTTGTCAAAAAATTATTATTTTGACAAGTTTCATAATGTGATACCATATATGCTTTTTTAACATGTTCTAAATAACTTTCTTTAAATTTACCGAAAGCAAGTTTTTTTAATATTTTTAAGGTATGTTTGACAACATTTTTTATATGTTTATTTTTTGTGGATATTTCAATAACTAAGAAACTGCCATATGGATTTGTATAATTATCAAGACCGACATTATATATCCATTGTTTTTTTTCTCTTAATTCTTCCATAAGCATAGATGCAATACCGCTTCCAATAAATTCTTTAAAGAAATCAATATAAAATACCTCCATATCTCTTTGATATATTGGTGAATGAAAGGCGAAAGCTAATGTTGTATTATCAACATTTTTATTTTGATAATATTTTACTTCGATACCTGGTTTAAATATATCAGAGTATTTTGGGATAACTTTTATTGGTCTGGCTTTAGTTAATCTGTTTTTTAATAAGTTAATACATTTTTTTTTAGAAAAGTTTCCAGAAATAACAAAAATCATATTTCCTGACCCATAAAAACGATTACACCAAGATTTTAATTCAGGAATAGTATATTTTTTAAGATTTTTAAGTTGTAAAGACATATCATCTTGATAAATTAATCCTTCTATTCTAAATAACATACCGTTTAATACATTATATAAGCCCATATTTGGATGATTTGAATGAATCATTAATTCATTTTGAACGGCTTTAATTTCTTTTTTCATTCTTGAAACGCTTAATTCTGGATTTATGCTGATACTAACAATATAATCAAGCATTTCAGTGCTAAATTGTTTGAGACCATGCATATAATATTGAATAGTTGTTTGTCCTGTACTGGCATTCATTAAAACACCTCTTTTTTTCCAATAAGCTTGACATCCTTTTGACCCACATCTTTTCCATCCATCACATACAAGATGCTCTAATAAATGTGAAATACCAGCATTTTCTTTATTTTCATTTATAAAACCACTACTTATAAATGATTCAATCATAGTAGTTTTGGATTTGGGATTGTGATTTAATATAATTTTGAAATCATTTATATCAATAACTTCGTGTTTAGACATATATATATTTATTACGGAAAAAATTAAAATTTCCTTTCTAAAATACTAATAACAATGATCAAATATTTTGTAGCCATATTTATATTTTGTGTAGTATTATTTTTATATTTACACGTTACCTATCATTTAAAAACCGGAGAAGATTTGGAAGTTTATACTATAGAAAGACCTTCAAAGGAAAAATTGGAAGAAATTTGCGATATAAGACAACCCGTTGTCTTTGATTTTTATAATGAACCTTTATTAAATAATTGTAATTTAGTTAATTTAGATGATTTATACGGGGCATTTGATATAAATATGAGAGATATATCCAATAAAGATGAGAATTCTGAATTATATTTGCCATTTTTACTAAAAGAGGCAATTAATATTTTTAATGATGATAAGAATGAAAAGTTTATTAGTGAAAAAAATCAAGATTTTTTGAAAGAAACAGGAGCTGTAAAAAATTACAGTTATAATGATGGGTTTTTAAGACCACCTTTAGTAAGTAAATGTAAGTATGATTTTATGACTGGTTCAGTAGGATCAAAAACACCATTGAGATATAATTTGAATTATAGAAATTTTTATTATGTTACATCAGGTAAAATAAATATAAAATTAATACCTCCTCATAGCAGCAAATATTTATATTCTGTTAAGGATTACGATAATTTTGAATTTATATCACCATTAAATGTCTGGAATGTTCAAAGTCAATATAAATCAGATTTTAATAAAGTAAAGGTATTAGATGTAACATTAGAAAAGGGACAAATTATACATATACCTGCTTATTGGTGGTACAGTATCGAATATGAAAAAATATCGAGTGTTTGTTTATTTAAATACAGAACTTTTATGAATGTTTTAGCAATATCTCCTCATCTTTTCTTAACAATGTTACAAGGACAAAATATTAAAAGAAATATTGCAAAAAAAGTTGAGGAAGAACCAAAATCTCCTGTTAAATCTGTATCTGTTCCCGAGACTAAAGTTGAAGATAAATAATAGAAATTAATTTATGAAAAAAATAGAGTAATAGCGAAAGCAAATAAAAATTTGATTGATAATTATCTCAATATTCTTTTTGATAAAGGATGGATATAAAATTGAAATTACTAATATTAAATAATTAATATTAGTAATTATGCAGTATACCTATAAGTTGAGAATAATAGATAGAAAAAAAAATGATTTTGGATTAGTTAATGCTTACACATTAGCAGATTACCCAATTCCACATAAATTTAATCCCATCGAGCATAAAATGTTCAATCAAGATATATTTACACTTCAAGATGATGTTGTAAATATATTGCATTCTTCAGCAAGATGTATGAAGGTAATCCCTGCTGTATTAGCATTAGAAAACACTCAAACTTATGGTAGAATTAAAGATAAATTTTTCTATAAATGCATTCCAGATGATAAAAGATTGCCTATTTTCTTAGTTCCTTATAAAATAAAATTAGGATTTTCTAAAAGTATTAAAAATAAATATGTCGTATTTCAGTTTAGAAGTTGGGAAGGAAAACATCCAATTGGTTCTTTGACTCAAACATTGGGTGATGTTAATCAACTTGATTCATTTTACGAATATCAATTATATTGTAAAAGTCTTTATGCTTCTATTCAAAATATTACAAAAAAAACAATGCAAAAATTAAAAGAAAAAACAGAAAATGAATATATTGATATTATTAAAACGAAAAGTGATTTGAAAGATTATCGCGATGTAAGAAATATTTTAAGTATAGATCCAACAACAAGTAGAGATTTTGATGATGCTTTTGATATTGAAAAAATAGATGATGGTTATAGAATCAGTATCTACATTTCCAATGTATCCTTCTGGATGGATGTTATGGATTTATGGAGTTCATTCTCTAATAGAATTTCTACTATTTATTTACCCGATAGAAAGCGTCCAATGCTACCAACTGTATTATCCGATGCTCTTTGTAGTTTGACAGAAAATGATATTAGATTTGCATTAGAATTGTCTTTAACTGTTAAAGAGTTTAAGATAATAGATTTTGAATTTAATAATTGTGTTATTAAGGTTAAAAGAAATTTAAGATATGATACAGATGAACAAGAATCAAATAATGATTACAAAATTTTATTCCAACAAATAAAAATGATGAATCTAAAAAATAAATATGTAGAGTCGATAGATACAAGTCATGATGTTATTGCTTATCTTATGATTACTATGAATTATATATCAGCAAAAGAATTAATTCGATTAAAAACAGGTATTTTCCGTAGTGCCCAATTTGGTAGTAATTTTACTCCTCCAGAACATATTCCTAAGGATGTCGGGAAATTTTTGAAACATTGGAATAGTCTTGGAGGTAAATATTCTAAAGATTTTGGACAACATGATATGTTGAATTTAGACGCATATGTTCATATTACAAGTCCAATTAGAAGATTGGTTGATTTACTGAATATTATGATACTTCAAGATAAATTAGGACTCTATAAAATGACTAATGAAGCCAAAGAATTTTATGAAAGATGGACCAATGATTCAAGTATTGAATATATTAATACATCTATGCGTTCTATTCGAAGAGTTCAAAATGATTGTTCATTACTAAAGATTTGTATGGATGATGAAAATGTTTTGAATACGGTTTATGAAGGTTTTATCTTTGATAAAATTATAAGAAATGATGCTTTATATCAATATATGGTTTATTTACCGCAATTAAATATGGTTAATCGTTTCACAAGTAGACATTACAAAACTAATTTAACAAAACAACAATTTAAAATTTATGTATTTACAGACCAAGTTTCATTAAAAAGAAAGATAAGGGTAGAAATGCAGTGAAGAAAATTGAATCGTAAACAACAGTTAATTTTTTTTATATATATATTATGATGTCTTTGTGGAATAAATTACCTACTGATATTATTCAACATATTTATGAGTATGATTCAACATATAGAGAGAAAATGAATCAAAGTTTAAAGTTTGTTGAACACGCTTGTTCAAATTGTTGTTGTGATGGGGGTAAAAAAACTCGTTACAGACATTTTTTGGAGGTTTCTTTTTGGAATTGGGAATGGAGACGTAGAAATTCTTGTCCAAAACATAATCCTTGTGAATTCGATAAAAATGGGTTTCAAACTGAATATGATTTTACTGAGGAAATTGCTGAGCACGAGAGGTACATAAACGCTCTCAACACAGTCCAACAGTTTTGGGTTCATTATGAAATCCGTACAGGACGTACGTGGTATAGATATAATGAAACTATTAACTATAATTTTATTATCTTGGGTTTGTGGGTATTTTGTACTCGCAATAAAGATATTTACCCGAGTCCTATCAAAACTTATTCAAGAAAAAAACTCACAGGAGCAAGATTTATGGATATGACTCACGCCCAGCGACCCATTACAGCTTAAGTAGTTGAAAATTGAATATTAAGTTACAGATTATATTTTTAATATTAAAAATATAATGTGTTGTAAATCAAACTATAATTCTCTATCTTTATGCATATGCTGTTCAGTTGGTATAATGTTTTTCCTTTGTTCAGTTGTATCTATGTGTTTCTATATTTATTATGTTGATAATAAGAAATATGAATTTATGGGAGAAGTTGCAGTATATACTGTTTTATTATCATTCTTGTTTATGGTGATAACTTCAGATATTAGGTCCGAAAATAAAGGAAAGTCAAGTAAAATTACACCTATTTAATCGCTATCTGTATCATTATCATCAACAAGTCTATCTCTACATATATTTTTACACATTTTTATGCCATTTGTTACCCAATCAGGAGAACCACATTCTTCTAATCTTACTGAAAATACTACAAGTGTAAATACACTCATAACAATTATAATAGATATTAATCCGATATTATTTGATGCAATATACATATATAATAACATCATTATCACAATAAAAAATGTTAATAATATATTATCTATACAACACTTTGGTGATACCTTTTCTCTGCACATAATTAATTAATAATGTATTTATCTCTTTAAAACTCTTTATAAATTAATTAGAGTTTATTTTGAGGTGAATATCACTATATGGTGTACACATTCAATAGGCAATTTTATAATATGTGATAGAGAATGAAAATACTTTGATTTAACTTTATCCCAGAATATTTTTGAGTTAATTATATCATTATTTACTTTATTTAATAAACTTTGACGATAATATGAAAATATAGGTCTGTAAATTTTAGGGTCTGTGGCTAATTCATATCCTATACATAATTCATAATTATTAATCCAAAAAGCAATTCCATTATATACTAAATTATGATTCCACCCGTCTTTTTTTACCCTGTTGAAATTCGCATAATAATTATCTTTTCTATAAATGCTTCGTTGTTTGTGACTTCTAATTATTATCCTATTAAATTTATTTTTACTCCAATTTGTTTGTAAATATAATTTCCTATATTTTTGTATATTCATATAAGTATAATTTATTATTATATATATATTTTTATGTTCATTTATTTTAATATTATTCCATTCAAATACTGTAACACTATATAAAATTGATTATTTATTTATATTCTTGTAATTGTATAAAAATGAACCGTTTCTTTGTGTTGCCTCAAGAATTAATTAATTATATATATAGTTTTGATTCTACAAGTAAAGAAAAATTTAAAGCAACATTAGATGAAATAAATAAATGTAAGAATTTTGTTATTTGGAGAACATATAATAAACCAGTAACTATTATTAAATATGCTGTTAAATGGAAAAAGCAAGAATGTTTTGAAAAAGGACATACAATAGAAATAAGTAAGCCTTTTGGTGTTTTGTGTAGATGTAGAGATTGTGGTGTATCTCAGGGATTTAATTATAGAGATAGTTCGTATCATTATAATCATTTACCCAAACACTTACGTTGTGGTGACTACCTGAATTATATTTAATACCAAATATAATATGTTCAAATGTTTATATTTTTATTATATGATATAATATAATGGACGAATGGTGTTGCTATATAATAAAAAATAAAAAATATACATATGTGGGTGTTTCAAATAATGCTGAAAAAAGACTGAGAGCTCATAATGGTGAAATTAAAGGGGGTGCTAAATATACAACAAGTAAAGGTAGTGGTTGGAAACATATATGTATAATTAGGGGTTTTCCTACAAAAATAGAGTCATTACAATTTGAATGGGCACTTAAACACGTTGCACCAAAAAAAGCGGGAGGAATTGAAAATAGAATAAAAAAACTGGAGATACTATTAAATAAAAAAAGATGGACAAGTAGAGCACCTTTAGCAGAGACTATGCCTTTAATAATAGAATGGATAGATGAAAAATATAAAAAAGAAGATATGAAGTTACCTATATTCATAGATGAAATTATTAATCCTTCTTCGCAATGTTGTTAGATTCTTTATTAAATAATAACTCAAATGCTGAATATCCAACGATATATAACAAATAAAGTTCTCCTAAATGCCATGGAACTCCATACATTCTTTTACCATATAAATATCCGATTCCACCAACTAATCTAAAAAACCAAACTATAGCCCCCGCAATAGCAACTTTTGTGGGTTGAAAAATACCTGCTATTAAAAACAATGGCATAAATACAGACATAGCTTCTACATTATTTTGATGAACCCGTTGTGCTCTGTAATAATTCAAAACATCGTCTTCACTTAGGTTTAAATTTTTTATTTCACTGTCTCTTGGATATAATGTTGGAGCTTTTATTTTTGTAGAACGTCTTTCTCTCATTACCGGAATAATCATTAAAACTTGTTGTGTAATATATAGGAGTAACCCTATAATTAATACATAACCGTATTCTTTTTTAATATTCATTATAAATCTTACAATTATTTATAATAAATAATTGTAACTCATTTTATTCTTCAAATTCACAAAAATATATTTCATCTTTTTTCTTATTATATATACCAATTGGTTCTGTTTCCATATTTAATAATAAATTTTTAACACCAGCATATATGCCCTTTTCGTCATATATATATTTACAATTTTTTATTTCAATAATATCCAATTCAAGTTCTTCTCCATTTCCCGTCCAAATTTGGGTGTTTTCTACCCCATAATGTTTCGATAATTCGATTCTTTGTTTTAAATATGGGAAACTATAATGCCTATAACACCCATTGTTAAATTTTAGAATTACCTGTAGTTCTAAATGTTGTTTTACCCATTTTTCATTAAAACGCATTTTTTGATACGCGCCGTAGACGCGATAATCACTTGAATTACCCGGATTTTTGCCATATACAGACTCTATTTTACAAGTGCAAATATCACAATCTATAGTTTCATCTTCTTCCCATGTATGATTTGTCCAATTTTTATTAGGTCTTAATGCATTTATAGGTAAACGTAATTCCTGTCCATAAAAATACTCCGTTAAGAATTGTTGTTTCAAATCTCTTTCACATTTAACATATAATTCTCGGGCTCTTATATGTTCATTTTTAATATGTAATTTCTTGGCTTTTATTTCTTCCCTCCTTTTTAATGCTATTTTAAAATTTTTTTCCAATTCTTTTTTACTTAAATAAGTAGCTACTTCAGGATGGGTTTTTTCAAATTTTTCTATATTACGTAACCAATTTGTTACCTTTGATTTTCTTGAATTTCTAAAATTTGCTACGTTTTTTGCTATTTTTTTTTCATTTTTCACAAAATTTTTAATGTTGTAATTTATTCTATTAAAACCACCTTTCAAGAATTGGTTTAATACTTTATCCATGTTTTCCCATTTGTCAGAGCAAAATTCATAAATATATCTTTGGATATCTTCTGGTAAGTTAAACATTGTGTTTTATAGTCCTTATACTCTAAAGTTTTTTTCCGTCAATTTTACTGGTAAATAAAAAAAATTATTTAATATTTTTTCTCACCAATATATTTTTAATATGATTTCTCTTGCTAATTGTTTCCAATATTTATATATATATTATTAATTCCATTTAAATGACTCAACACCTGCGGCACCTCCACCAAATGCCATTTCACACTCGGAACCATCCGCGTTAGGATGATTTTGGTCTTGATAATTTGGACACCCATAGTAAAAGTAATCATCAAAATATTCTCGGAAATGTTCTTCATCAGCTTCATTTAATTTACATTCGCCTTTATAAAATCCCTGTTGACGAATACCACCATCATAACGATAAACATAATATTTTGCCGCGTCATAAAAGTTATCTTCTACATATTTTCTCCACTCATTCAAATTACATTCAACCCATTCAAGTTTTTTTTCTTTTAATAAATCAACCTGTAGAGTTTTTCGTTCAGTTTTTAATACATTTTTTTTTTCCTTACATTCTTTTAATTCTTCTTTCAAATCTTTTATCATTTCCAATTCTTCCTCTATTTCTTTTATACGG
>TARA_R110002074_G_scaffold206994_4_pt1 | contig 17840 bp, 3 predicted proteins | sample TARA_R110002074 | Tara Oceans TARA_R110002074 (sample SAMEA4397215) | marine metagenome | biome: Polar Biome; feature: [MIX] marine epipelagic wind mixed layer (ENVO:01000061); material: water (ENVO:00002006), including particulate matter (ENVO:01000060) such as... | depth 10-100 m | reverse complement strand
ATATGCATATCCTCCTCCCTCAATAAACCCTCTTTTATTATACCACACTTTTCTATAATTGTAAATAGTATAAATAGCAATACTATGTTTTTATTTATAAATATAGCTAACAAGATATGGTTTAAAGGATTGGGAAATGGCTCATTACGAAGATATAGAAATTGATCAAGGAACTGATGTTGTAATTCAATTGGAACTATATAATCCAGACGGATCAAGAAAAACTTTACTTAACTGGGATTCAGATTTAGGAAGCTTTCACAATAATTATAACATGAGCGGCAAGATTAAAAAAAGCTATAACTCAACAGACTCAGCAGTTCTGTTTGGATGTACCGCATACAATCCACAAAATAAAGAAAATATTTTAGAGCTATCTTTAACTAACGCACAAACTGATGCAATGCGCGCCGGCAGATTTGTGTATGATGTTGAGATAGCATCTACAGATAGTGACGGCATTGTAACAGTTGAGCGAATTTTACAAGGAAATTTGACATTAGTACCTTCAGTTACTAGATAGGAAAAACCATGACATACCAAAATATAAAAGTTACTACTGACCGTACGATAGTCAAAAACATTAAAGTTGGAACTCCTCTTCCTTCAATTAAAAGAATTAAAATTAGAAACACTCTAAGAGATACGACCGATATTGCTCTTGTTGAAAATATAGGTGATGGTGCTGTTTTATATTTTGATCAAGTCGCTCAAAAATGGAAAAACACAAATAGATTAGAATACGTGAATATAGATGCTGGAGAAGGCTTCTAATCATTATAAATAGATTTAACATTAAAGTATAGAATAAGATAGGTTGTTTATTTCATGGCATCTATAATCCAGATTAAAAGATCAGCTACACAGACCATACCGACAAGTTTAGCAGTAGGCGAAATGGCCTATTCATACGCTGATAGTGCAAATTCTCCAGGTACTGCTAAACTTTATATCGGAATAGGTCCTCCAGTCGATAGCAATGTGCTGCCAAACATTGCCACACAAATTGTCACAATTGGTGGTGAATTTTATACTAATTTACTTGGAAGTGGTACGCCTGGTATTTCAGTAGGCAATCAATATGTATTATTAGATTCAAATAGAAAAATAGACTATCAAGCATTTGGTAATTTAGTAGCTGACTCTGGTACAATTAGTAAATTTATGTCTGATAGTGCAGCAATTGCATATGCCGATATTGACTCGGCACATATCTTAACTCTTTCTGGAAGAAGTATTACTTTTGACTCTGGTACAATAAGTCAATTTACGGCCGACAGCGCAAGACTTACATACGCTCATATTGAAACATCTTACCAGCCTCTTATTACTGGACCAGATCAAATTGTTATTGATCCTTCAGGTATCGGCGATAATACTGGCCGCGTTTTAATTAAAGGCGATTTACAGGTTGATGGTACACAAACTATTGTTAACTCAACAACTGTATCGACAAACGATATTAATATCACAGTTGCCGATAGTGCTGTTGATAGTGCTGCAGCAGATGGTGCCGGCTTATCAGTATATGGTGACCCCGTCCAGGGCCTCGACCGCGCCCATCTTAAATGGAATGCTACAACAAATAAATGGAACGTTAATCCTGGAATAGTAACACCGACTATTGATGCTGATAGCGGAAGAGTTAGAAATGTAAGTGGTCAGCATTTATATTATAATACTGGCTATATTAATCAGTTCATGTCTGATAGCGGAAGAATTGAACATCTAGTTACTAACACTCAACATAATCAAAATATTGAAACTTTTGATACTAATACTACTCAAAATCTTGTACTACGATCGTCGTTACCGCAAAGAGTATTATTTTCTGATAGTATTGACATTGTAAGAGGCGTTGATAATTTCTTATATGTTGAATCCGATTTAGCCAATGATAATGATAATAATAAGTACTTCAGAGATGATAAAAAAGAAGGTCTTTTTATTGGTCGTCAGAGATTAAGAGATTCTGGTTATTATAATACATTTATTGGTGCTGATGGTACTGTAAGAGGAACTACTTTTAAATTTGGTGAAGATGGTAAACCAACTGCTGTACCTGGAGGCTTTGACGGCTACACTGGATTTACGTATCCTGATATGCCATCGATGGGACAAAGAGAATTAGATTTTTATGGTTTAGAAATTAGAGACAGCGGCCTCTTTTCTACATTACAGCAAAACGTATTTAAAACAGATATGAGTGTTGAATCTGCAGCGACATTAAGCCTAACCGGTGACTCGCTCGGCATGATTAGAATTCTAGGATCATTAGATAGCTCATTAATCGAACTTAGAAAAGATGGATCGATTAACTTTGTTGGAGGTTTATTTCAAGATAATTCAGAATATATCGGTGGTGGTTTATTTAAACCGGTTCCAGGAAACACTATTGGTGATGTGGCTTATCGTCCTGACCCTGCTGTTGCGGCTCAAACCGGCGCTAATCCTTTAGGATTAGGAAACAGGCTTGCATATGGCATAGCAGAGCCTAAACTTGGTTTTGATATTACTAGTAAATCGTTTCAAGTATCTGCTAAATTTGATCCGACTACAGTTGCTTCTAGAAAACTTTTTCCATCTAATCTTCAATCTACTGCAACTATGGCTGCTTTTGGACAAGATATTGATGATAGTAATAAAGCTCGCTTACTATTCGACGGTAATGCAGCAAGATTTAGAGCTGGATATTTTGACTATGAAGATGTCCATGTTAATAATATGGGATTGTATTCAAATGCGTTTGGATTCTCATCTAGAGCGTTTGGTGACTATTCCTTTGCTGCAGGTGATTCAGCTAAAGCACTATCTAATTATTCTATTGCTATGGGTCAAAAACCTCTTGTGTCTTCCGGAGCGGCGAATGGTATTGTTTTAGGTGGTCTCAGCTCAGTTAATACTAATGGTATAAGTACGCCTGAAACACAATTTGCTGGAGCAGCGATTGGATTTAATAATAATATAACAGGCGATCTAGAAAATGCTATAGCAATTGGTCGTTCAAATACTCTTGCTACTACTGCTTCATGGTCATCTAGTCAATCACATTATCAGAATGTAGCTATCGGTATTGATAACAGCGTATCGAGTACAGTAGGCGCAAATGTTATATTAGGTGCAAATAATAAAATATTTGGTGATGGTAATGTTACAATCGGCGGATCATACGATGATGGCGCGTCTGGAAGTAATAAGATCGGTGTTACTGGCGTAAATAGTACTGCAAATTATACATTTGGACAAAACAATACGGTTGCAGGTAGCTTTAACTTTACAATTGGTGAAGGTAACACGGTTGTAGATGTTGCAACTCAAAGAGCATTAACATTTGGTCATGACAATACAGTTTCAGCTGATGACGCTATAGTATTTGGAAGACAAAATACAGTTGCGGGTGAAGGTTCTATGGCATTTGGCCGTGGTATTAATATTACAGCTGCTGCTGATTATTCAGCGGCCATGCACTTAAGTGGTAATCCAGCGGACTTTAATGAAATTAAAGATGCTAACTTCTTCTCTATTCAAGGTGGTAACGTAAGTATTGGTTCTGAATCAGATATGTCAGCTATCGGTTTGGCATCAGGTATAGGTAACCTTTATGTCGATGGAGACGTAATTTATACCGGACACTTGTTAAAAAGAGCTGGTGCTGGTGCTGCTGCTGATAACCCATGGACAGATGATGGTTCTTCAGTAACATTTACTCAAGTACCAGCTGACGGATCAAAAGAATTAGGTATTAATGTAGCAGTACCATACTCATCTACTGAAATTGTAACCGATTATGGTAATAGCCATAAAGGTGGATTTATGATCCACGGCGGATGGGATGGTGCCTGGAGAGATGCCTCCACTAATAGAAACACTGAAGCTGGTCCTGCAACTATAGAGATGTTTGATTCAGCTGGTGGCCAATCTACTTTTGCAAGTATTGCCTCAAATAATCCAAGCGTATTTGCGTATTATCCTCCAGCAGGAATCTTAAGAGCTGGCCGAGTTAAAGTTACAGATCAAGATCAAGACTCAATTGGTGAAGGATCTATTTCTATTGGCTATTTCCACAAAGTACACTCAAATTATGGTTTGGCTTTAGGTGGTAAAGAAGCGAGTATTGTAGCCACTAGTATGACTGCTGATCATTTCGGTACAATTATTTCTTCAACATCAAGTAAAGTAGGTGGTGTAGGTGGCAATCCAGGCACTAATTCTGGTTTGCGGTCATTTATTATTGGTGGTTCTGGTGCTGAAATTGGCGGATCAAAGTCTGCTATTTTAAACTCAGAAGCATCAAAAATTGATAGCGATGCTGAAAAATCTATAATTATAAGTGCTAGTAGTTCAAATGTTTACGGCGATAAATCTGTAATTCTTGGTGGTCAAGGTTCTACAATTGGTGGAGCTAAATCGGCCGGCACCTCAGCCACGCCTACATATTCTATGATTCTAAACTCAGTATCTTCAACAATAGATAGCGCTTCAGATTATTCAACAATTATAAACGGTAATTCGTCTACTAGAATATCAGGACAATCTTCTGCAATAATTGGCCACGGTATCGTAGAAGGTAATAATGCTGCTATAATTGGTAAGGGTTTTATCGACGGTAATGGTTCGTTTATACTTGGATATGGTGGTACTACCACGGCTGTTGTAAAAGGTGACAATAGTTTACTAATTGGTAAAGGTACTATTCGCGGAAACAATTCTGCGATGGTTGGCACTACTGGCGGTGAAGCAAACGGTAATAACTCACTGGCAATTGGCGGCTCAGGTTCGAAAGTACATGGTATTAATAGTATTTCAATAGCAAATGGTACTGGTGATAACTATATAAGAGGCACCAAGTCAGTGTTTATTGGCCATGGTAACACTGATTCTTCTGCGGCTACGAGCGCGGTGTTTGGTACTCCTACTAGCGGTACAAGAACTCGAAACTTCTTTATAGGTCGAAATAACGTTGTAGACTCGGCTGGTCATGCTGTAACAGATAACTATATCTTTGGTCACGGTAACGTTGTATCGACTACTAACGCACAATCAGTATTTCTTATTGGTAAAAACACAAAACTTAATGATAATACCACTAATACTATTATCCTATCTGCGCCATCTAGCTCGGCTAACGTTGGCAAAAATAATAATACAAAACTTGCTGTCGGTAAAACCACTGCCCGCGGTACAATGGACGTAGCAGGTGGAAATATTTATTTTGGACATAAGTCTGGTGTGCGCGTTGCTGATGTAGATGAAATTGGAAACCCTATTTCTCGTGCGGCTGATAGTTTTGATGCTCAACTCTATATTAACGATCGGACTATCCGTGATTACGTGCTGGACATCGACGGGGAAGATGTTGTATTAGTTCCTCAACCTATTATACTGCCACTAAGTACTGTTACAAATATTGAGCAAGCTAATCCAGCTATTTTAGTCGTACAAAATACAAATGGATTACTAACAGACGGTACAACGATTAGATTTTCACTACCTTCAGTTACTGGAATAGGCCAATTCTTAAACGATTCAGTTTATACTGTTACAAATGTTGTTGGTGGTCTAGGTGATAGCTTCTCGCTGAGAAACTTCGATAATACTTTAAATGTAAGCACATTAAGTGGAGCTTCAAGACAGAAAAATACAGAAATCAAAACATTAAGTAGCACGCTTGGTGATCCTAATTATTATGACGTATCTCAATGGGGTCTGCCTAATGCATTACCAACTCCGGCGCTACCGTTTGGCTCTTATATTTCTTTACAGCCAGCACCTGTTACAACAAAATCTCCGACACGTTTTGCAAATTCAGTAATTATTGATAGCGATTTAGTTGTAAAGGGAACTGTAACTTTCCAAGATTCCCTTAGCGTTGCAAAAGATGCTATCATCAATGGCAATCTAGATGTTCAAACCGGATATATTGATGGTGGTGGCCATTTAAACATAGCATCTTTTGCCACATTTGGTGACAGTGTTAATGTCAGTGGTCGTCTTACAGTTGATGGACCATTTACTGGTGGAACATTTGCGCTATTTACTGATAGTATTACTATGGCCGGCGACCTCTCTGGAGTTGAAAATCTAACAGCGTCCGGAACCGGCACATTTGGTGATAGTGTTAACATTACTGGTAAATTGACTGTATCTGATAGTATATCTGTAGGAGGAAGCGTTAGCATTGTTAATAATCTTACAATCGGCGGGTCAGTCCGCTGGTTAGATAATTCTTATGATGATAGCTTCTATATCGGCGACATGTCATTTGATAGCTATGTTCTTAGACCTGGAAGCAAAATTTTTAGTGCTGTCACGAGTATGTTCGATACCGATTATGTTCAGATGCGTGTTGATTCCGAAAATAACTGGGTAGTAATGCCTGATGCATTAGTTTATAATCCAAATGATGTTCCAAAAGCTGTTGCCATAGGCTTATCAAATGATCAAGCCTGGACTGGCAAATATAAGACGATGCAAGACGGAAATATTTATCCGAATACTTTCCAAACTACAGAATATCAGTTATCAGATGCATTCAATAAAGGCGATATTCAGCTTGGTACAACAACTGGAGATTCTATCGGCCTAGATGTACAAGGACGTGTCAATGTTCGTACAAATGCATTTTATATGGCTAATAATACTAAGCCGCCAATTATGGCAAATGGTGTCGGATGGCCTACTAAAGGTTGGATGACTCAAGATAATTATATTGACAGACCATACATTTTAAGTATTGTAGATTCTGGTCACATTAAAGGTATTGCAGATTCTGATCATATTAAAAGTGCCGCTAATAAACAATGGATTCAGTCTCATATCGATTCGGCTTTTGTCATTAGTATTTGGGATTCCGATTATTATTGGAAGCATGATAGCTTTAATGCCATTTATATTGGCGTTCCGCATAATGGTGGATTTGGAGCAAAAGGCACTCGTTATGATGGAAATTTAAAACTTGCTCTTAATCAAACTGGCCAACACGCTACTCATAATTTAGACATTATCGGCGATGGTAAATTTTCTAAATCTTTAGAAACGCACGGTGATTTTCTTTGGGCAAAGAACAACTTAAAAGTTGGTAATTTCACTGGTATTCGTGATTCTAGCGTAAACGAAAGCAAGCTTATTGGCACTAGAGGCCTTTATGTTGGTGATAGCGCCCATCTGCGTCAAGGTGTGTTAGTTCTTGGTCACGATAACATTCCAAATGGTTCATACACATATACTATGGATAGCCAATATTGGAATGTTAAGCAAACAGTATCTTTAAATAATGCTAATATTGCTGATGGATTTAATTTAGATGGATCACCTGGTGACGACCATGTAGTAATATCATTTAGTGATTCTATTAATTTAGGCAGAACTATTGTCAGAAGAACGATCGCTGATGGAACAAGTTCAAATCTATCCCGCGGAGTTGATTATGATTCTCTTGGAAATAGAGCATTATTTGATTCGGCGGTATATGGTTACGGACAAGCTAAATACGATCCATTTATGATCGATCCGAATAGATTGAAAAAAATCTATGTTAAAGAAACTTCAATATTACCAACTGATTTAAGTTTAGTTGCAAGAGAAATGCATACTGGACTTGATGAAAATTCTAAAAATTCTCTCATTATAGGTAAATTTATCACTGCCCCAGGCGGCGGATCAATAATATCAAAAGATTCAAATTTCCTTGATGACAATGGTGATAGCTTAAGTGTTCAAGCCGGCCTTGCTGTTCATGGTGTTACTGATCCAATTATAAAAGTATATAAGGAAGACGGCACAACACTTAAAGGTCAGTTAAGAAAAGGTATTGACTTTGAGATTACGGATTCTTATCAAGTAAGAGTTTTCACCGATACGATTTTGCATCCTGGAATTTTCCCAGGTGGTGTAGGTCTAGGCGAATCTATTGATGATGCCATTATCAAGTTAGATGATGTAATTGTTATTGAAGATCGTAGAAACGCACTCACAAGTCAAACTGAATTATTTGGTGTAACTAATATTTACGGAAACATTACACTTGGTAATAAAGCCATGGCCACGGCTGCACGTCCGGGCTACCCACACACGGGAGCTAAGTTTACTACGCATGACAGCTTTATTGTTAAAGGCGGAATGACATTTGAGGAAGGTCAAAGACTTCAATACAATGATGATGTTCATGTTGATTCAACAAAAACATTCTTCTTTGGTCCAAAAACACCAGGGGATATTACAACAACTACATTATTTGAGCCTATGCTCGAATCAGATGGTACTGGCAATTTAACAGCTGGTAGCTTAGTTCATGCCAGATATAACGGTAAATCACAAGCGACTGATGATTTAGGTAATCTGCTTTATACTACAGTTGCAGAATCTGATAACTATGGTCATATTTTACACACTCATAATCAGATTATGCGTGAAACAAGTATGGACTCACACATCATTAATGAAGTAGCAAGTCGTGATTTAACTATTGGCGAAACTCGTACAATTTTGATCGGCCCGGCTGTTAATAGCGCGCCGTACTTTAAAGCTGAGAGTGATGGTATTGGAAACTTGCTGGGATGGGATGAATCAGCTGGTAGTTACAGCGGAACGTTTACTCCTAAAAATGCTGGTGGTGGATATGATGTCGATGGAACAAATGGTAATGGACCTGATCCTAGAATATCTATCACTGACCAATATAGAATTTCTATAGATTCTCATATCATTAATACAATAGCTACTGTTCCAACTGGAATGTCATTATCTACGGATACTGATTTTACAGTTCATGGAGATGTAATAGTAAAAGAAGATTTAAAAATAAGTCAAAATCTCTATCTTGACTCAGCTCATAGAATGTTTACTAGCACTCCTATTTACTACTACAAATATGATTCTGATGGAAATTATACATCTCCAAAATCAATAACTGGGGTCGTTAGAACAAGAGATACTGGCGATTATAATAATTATCCAGCTAATCAAAAATTTACCAGATATCAAAAATTATACATTGACAGAGTCGATAAGGTAATTCAACAAATTGATTCTGATGGACTTGGCAATCTTATTAAATTAAAAAATGCTGATGGTACTGACAAGATTGCTCAAATTGGTCTAGATTCACACATTGAGCGAATTATTGATTCTGACTATATTGGTGTACGACTAGAAACTCCATGGAATATTTTGAATGTTGATGACGGTGTTGGTGGAGTTCAAAAGAAAATATATTATGATGAATACGGTGCGGTAATCGTTGGTCAAAAAGATGCACTTCTTATTGGTGATTTAGCTACTAAATTCATTGTTGATTCAGGTAATGCGGTATTCTTATCTTCTGGTATAGATGCTTCGGCAAGTGAAGTACACCGGACAAAGGGTCAAGTTCCAAACTTTGGTACAAAACCACGTATGATGTGGATCCCAAAACGTGGAGCATTTAGAGTTGGTGGTTTAAATGTCGGTTCAATTACTGGAAGGCAAAACGATTGGGAAGATAGTAATGTTGGTTACTCGTCTATCGGTATTGGTAATAATACTAAAGCGTCAGCTTTCTCAACCGCAGTTGGTTATGATGTTGTTGCTGGTGTCAAGGCTGGCGATCCGGCAGTAACTCCAGCTGAAAATGAAACATCAGAAGCTGTTGCATTTGGACATACTATTAAATCACCACATAGTGCAAGTATTGCTCTAGGTAGCAATATTACTCATCACCCAGATACTCAGTATACCGATATTGGTATACTATCAATTGGTACGCAGTTACAATCAAGAAATGCTGGTAATGTTTCAATTGGTAAAGGAATTAGTTTACCTCAACTTACCGATACTTCTGGTAGCTATGAAAATATATTAGCTATTGGTGAAGCTATTCAGTTATATGGCAAAACCAAAGAAACTGTTGCTATTGGCCGCGGCTTAACGACATCAGGAGACAATGCTAATAATACAGTATTAATTGGACGTGGTGTTAATAGCACGGGTGCAAATAATGGTCTTGCAATTGGTTATAATACTTCAGGAACTGCAAGTCTTTCAGGAGCAATTTCGGCAACTCATGCTGTATCGATTGGTAGAAATACTGTAGCGGCTTCAGCCAAGGCCCTTTCTATTGGTTATGGAGCTAGTGTTACTGGAACTAAAGGAATAGAAGCGGTATCGATTGGTAGAAATACTTCTGTAACTGCTAATTATGGATTTGCCCTTGGAACATCTACTTCAGTCAGTGGCAATGCAACCAATAGTATCGCAATCGGTATTAGCTCTACAGTCTCGAGCAATGCTCGCGACGCCTTAGTAATTGGTAAAAGCTCTTCAGTTAGCAGTAACGCGACAGGAAGTGTGGTTGTTGGTCAGAGCTCAAGTATTGGTTCAAATATGAGAAGCAGCGTTGCGCTTGGTGTTGGCAACAATATGACCGGTAATGGAACTGGTGCAGTAGCAATGGGCTATTTTGTTAATGTTTCTGGAACCTCGGGTACAAGAGTTGGAATTGGTGCCAACGTTACAGCAAAAACTGGTGTTGCAATTGGTTTAAATTCATCAGCAAGCGGTGCCGGGTCTAATTCAGTAGCTATTGGTAGCGGCAACTATGCTTCTTATGGCGGCGTTGCAATTGGTAAAAACGTTTCACAATCCGGAAGCGGTAGCGGATTTGCTATTGGTAGAGATATTACAACATCTAGTAAAGGTATGGTAATTGGTATTAATTCCTCTGCTACTAGATCAAGCTTAGCAATAGGTAGTGGCGCAACAGCTAGCGGAACTAATTCAGTATCAATTGGCACCGGAACCGTAGCGGGGTCTCCTGGTGGGTCTAAACAGAATATTGTGGCGGTTGGCTTTAGAACATCTGTAACAGGTAATAGTACAAATTCAATAAACATCGGTTCGAAAAATTCAATATCAACTAATCGAGAATCTGTTGCCGTTGGATCTTCTAATATTATTTCTGGTAACGGTACCCGCGGTATTGCTCTTGGTATTCAGAACGTTGTAAGTAAAGAAGGTATTGCTATTGGTAGATCAAACCGTTCTACTAAATCTCAATTGGTTATGGGAGTTGGTAATATTTCAGCTCCAGCCTCTGGCAACGGCGATTGGGAAATAACTATTGGCTCATATAATACTGGTAATTTCTCATCTAATATAATAGGCAAATTAAATACTAATAATACACGAGTTAATATCTTTGGTAATAATAACACTGGTAGCAACTCTGGAGCTCAATCAAATCTTGCTAAATCATATATCTTCGGTATAACTAGTACGATTTCCACTGGCGGTGGTATGGTTTATGGTAAAACCAGCAATGTTAGTCATGAAGGTCAATCATACGGTATTCAAAACACTGTAACTCGCGAAGGTATTGCATTTGGTTATTTAAATAATATAAACAACGCAATGTCTAGTGCTACAATGTCGATGGCATATGGTAGAAATAATACTGCAAATTCACAAGGTATTGCGTTTGGTTATAATAATACCGTAACAAACTCTGGTATTGCTTTTGGACGCGATGCTACAGCTGATGAAAATGGTATTGCTCTTGGTAGATCACTTACAGCATACGGCGCTAATAACTTAGCACTTGGTTCAAATATTACAATCGGAGCGGTTGGAAACGTTAATTTAAATAGTGTCGCAATTGGTCTTGGTACGACTGCAAATACAGCTACCGAGACAGGCGTGTTCAGTGTTCAAGGTGGTCAAACAACATTAAGTGTTACTGCTTTTGATGAGAAAAATAATGTGCCTGCAACTAATAGCGGTGGTTTTGGACATCAGCATAAAAACTTATTAAAACCTAATCCACAGGTTGGTACTCCATTTGCGTTAGAAGTTAATGGTCCGGTGAATATTACTGGAACTGGTGTTAATGGAAATAAGAACGAGTTATATATCCAAGGGGAGAGAATAATTGATTATGTTCAATTATTTGCTGCTGATTCAAACTGGATTAAACATATTGCTGATGCACCTTATGTAAAAAATATAATTAATAAAGAATATCTAAGGACAACACAGACTTCAGATCAATTCTTCCACCATAATAATACTCATCTGAATTTTAATGGTCAAGGTAATGTTGGTATTCAAATTGCTAATAACGCACCTCAATATAATTTAGATGTCAATGGTTCTGTAAACTTTGGCAGTTTATATTGGCAGGGCGATGTAGTTATTCCGTCTGGCGGATACGATAGTACTATCTATTTAAATCATTATACTAATGAAATACAATATGTCATCGCTCCAGATTCTGCAGAGCTATTTTTCGATTCTGCATATGTACAGCAGCGTCAAAAATTTGGTGGTAAAGGCGATGGATATGATTCAATTGCGGTACAAAGTTTAATTGATGAAATTTACATTAATGATCTTGTATATCACGTATGGCCGGATAGTGATTATATTGATGGTAAACTAGATAGTGCTGTTAGTGAAGCTTATATTGCGTTTAGAGTTGAAAATCCTGTAGGAATAGGTCAAAGCAGATATTCATTTGGAACAAGAGCTGGTAATGCACAATTTAATAATCCAGTAGCTGTAAATCAACAATTCTATGGCACAAGAACCGGTATTGGTAAAGCCATTAATAACGTGAATGGTAGCACTGTAGCTATGACTGCTGGCGAAGACATGCTAGATATTATGAACAAAAATCTCACAACATCAGGTGCTGGTCTTGGTGTTGCTGGTAGAGTAGTTATTGCCGGACCTTCAGCCACATCAACTGAGCCTGCGCTGCAAATATTCAATGGTTATATTGAAGTTAATGGTGAAAGACTCACGACAGACAAACTATTTAACGAGAAAATTTCCTATGTAACATACGAGAAAACTAAAAATATTGCTATTAAGAAAGCTACAGCTGATTATGACTTTGATGTTCTCGGTAAAATCAATGCTGATAGCGGACTATATATTGGTGGTGTTGATATTGCAGATATATACGATTCAGATTGGGTCGAAAGTATTATTGATCTTGAGTTCTTAAAATCTGTTGTAGATAGCGATTATATTCATAGTGCTGCCGATTCTACTTGGATTAAATCTGATGTTGGTGGTGGTGTAACTCAATCATATGTTCAAGGCTTTATCGACAGCACACATATTCATAATATTCTTGCTGGTGGTATGAATGATCTTCTTGTTAAAAATATTACTCCTGACAATGATCTTGTATATGATTTAGGTAGTCCAACAAGAAGATTTAAAGATCTTTATTTAAGTAACAGCACTATAAATCTAGGTTCTATATCATTAAGTGCTACTGCAACTGATGGTCTTTCCGTAAAAGATAGTGGAGGTAATACACTAAAATTCAAAGGTATTGACTCTGATGCTGCTAGCGGTATGATTGACTCAGCATATGTTCAGTCGAGAGCCAATTCTGAATATGTTAGAAGTGTTGCTGATAGTGCGTATATTCTTTCTGCCGCCGATAGTGAATATGTTGAACATATAATTCATAGTAGATTTAATAATCTTAATACAAGCATAATTCCATTAAATGATGTTGTGCACGATTTAGGTAGCCCAACAAAAAGATTTAGAGATCTTTATTTAAGTGGTAATAGTCTTAATCTTGGTGGTACAACTCTGTCGGCTGGCCCTAATGGAATGGAAGTTAAAGATGCTAACGGTATTGCATCAAAAGTAATAGGTATTGACTCAAATGTTGCTGTACCTCTTATTATATCAAATGTGTTAAGCACTGCTAACGAAGCTTATATTAAAGGCTTTGCTAACGAAGCTTATATTAAAGGCTTTGCTAGCGAAGCTTACATTAAAGGCTTTGCTGATAGCGCATATATTAAAGGTGTTGCTGATAGCGCATATATTAAGGATGTTGCTAACGAAGCTTATATTACGTCATTTATTGATAGCGCATATATCACATTACACAGCGATGTTGATAGCGCGTTTGTCTCTGGGCTAATAAGTAATATTGGCGTGACTGATACACGTATTGGTTCGCAGAATATTAATTTTGGTCCACATACTATTACTGCTGATAAATTAGTTTATAATAATGCTTATCCAAATCTTGCAGCATTACCGAATGCAAATAATTATCAAGGTAATTTTGTTCTTGAGAATGGCGTTCCAAAATATTCATATGCTGGAAACTGGATTACAATTCCTGATGTTGGGCTGGTCAAACTTTATGCTGATAGCGCAGCGGCTGCTCTTGTTGATGCTGCTCCAGATACACTAAATACATTGAATGAGCTAGCTGCTGCATTAGGAGATGATGCTAATTTCTCAACTACTCTAACAACTAGCATTGCTGCTAAACTTCCATTAGCTGGTGGCACTATGACAGGTGCATTAGACATGGGTAGCAATAATATTACCACAACTGGTAAAATGTTATTTGCTAATGTTTATAGTACTGAAGGAGATCTTCCAAGTGCTTCTACATATCATGGTATGTTTGCTCACGTACACGGAACTGGGGCTGCTTACTATGCTCATGCCGGTGCATGGGTTAAATTAGCAAATAATGCTACAACAATTGCTGGTTATGGTATTACCGATGCTGTGGATTCATTTGGTTCAATTTCTAATATTCCAACAACAATTGCTGGGTATGGTATTACCGATGCTGTGGATTCATTTGGTTCATTAACAAATAAACCAACTACGCTTGCTGGTTACGGTATTACTGATGCCGGTTCTGGAAGTTTAGACTCGTCATTGGCAGTACAGCTTATTGATAGCGCATATGTATCAGCTAGATCTTCAACTACTCTTAATGCTCTAACTGATGTTAATGCTCCGTCACCGACAAATGGCCAAGCATTAGTATATAATACAGCGACAAGTAAATGGATTCCAGGCGCTGGCGGTGGCGGTGGCGGCGGGGCTGTCAGTGTTGATTCAGCCTTTGTTCAAAGCATTATAACACAAAACGGAGTTGTTGGACAATATTTACCATCGTTTGTTAACTATAAATTTAGTGCTGATTCTGGTCAAACTGTGTTTGCCGGTACAGATGCTAATGGCGAAATATTTAAATTAGGCGATAGTAATTATCAAGTATTTAATAACGGTATTCGCTTAGTTAACTTAAATGACTATACTGTAAATTCTTCTACAAATACTTTAACAACAACATATGGCTTAGATTCTGGCGATGAAATTATTGTTAACACTATTGAAAATGTTTTGGTTGGTGATGCACTATTAGCTAATGCCGATGCTACAACTATTATTGATAGTTCATATGTCTTAGCTAGATCCTCAGCTGGAGTTACTACTCTTGGTGCTTTAACCGATGTCAATGATTCTGGAAAAGCACTAAATAGTATTTTACTATATAACGGTTCAGGTAGTTGGGTTTCAGGAGCTCTTCCAGCGTCTACTGATTCAGGTGCTGTTATTCAGCTAGTTGATAGCGCATATGTTAATGCACGGACTCAGCTGACAAATGTGTCAAATAATTATTATATCAATAAAACAACTTTCCAAAATTATCAGTATACCGCTGATTCTGGTCAAACAGTGTTTACTGGTGCTGATAATAATGGAAAAACTCTAACAGTTGAAGATAGTAACTTCCAAGTATTTAACAATGGTATTAGATTGCTGAGTGGCAATGACTATATTATGAATGCTGCAACTAATACATTAACACTCGCTGCCGGATTTGAAGCAGACTCTGGTGATGATTTTGTTATTAATGTATTAAATCAAGGAACTGCTCAACCTCCTAATTTAGTTGTAAGAGACGCATATTTCCAAGATTATAAATTTATTGCTGGCCCGGGACAAGTTAACTTCTCCGGTAATGATTATTATTCTAATTCATTATCATTTGAGTCCGATAATCTCAGCGTATTTCTTAACGGTATTAAGCTTTCTAAAACTGATGATTTTACTATTAATCCAAATTCTAATGTAATTAGTCTTAATACTAGTACGTATGATAGTGATGAGCTTGTTGTTACTGTTATTAAAAACAAAAGTTCTGGTTCTGGAATTTATGTTCAGACTGATGAAATACAGGCTGTTGTTGATAGCGCATATATCCAATCAAGAATATCTTCATCTGCTGGAACAGGAACAGACAGTGCAGCAGTTATCAATCTTATTGATAGCGCTTATATTAATTCTAGAGTTGGAGCAACTGCTGCTGTTTGGTCAGAGGTTACTACTACTCCATTAGCAGCTGTTGCTAACCAAAGATTAATTCTAGACACAAGCGGGGGAGTTAAAGTAGTAAATCTTCCTTCATCTGCAACATTAGGAGATGAGATTAGAATTATTGATGGAACAGGTAATGCATCGACTAATAACATTACGATTGGAAGAAATGGACATAAAATTGAAGGTACTGATTCTGATTTAACAATTGATGTTGATAGAGCAGCGTTTGGGTTAGTATATTATAATACTGCTCAAGGTTGGTTATTTACAGAAAAATAGAGTAGAAATATGGCATTATCACGAGCGGCAATGGTTTCAAAAGCTTTTAGCAAAAATGGTGCTATGGCTTCTATGGTACCCGAGAGTACCGATGTAACTTATAAAGAAATGAAAGAAGCCATTTCGGACACACCGGATAGTATGAAAGTAACTACTCATGCTACAAGCGTGGACTTTGTGAATTATTGGAATACACGAAAAGAAACTTTAGGACAAAGAGCATTTATTAAAAGTACCAAACAACTTTATCTTTTTAACGGCTCGCGATGGGATATACTCGCAAATGTAATAAATGATCCTCCTTCTGCAATTTCTGGTGTTAGTGATTCATATACATTAGCAAATGGTGCTAGTGCAACTGTTATTACTGCAGTTGCAACAGAACCAGAAGGTCAGGTTTTAACTTGGTCATATGCTATTACGTCTGGATCATTAAATAATACTACAGTTTCTCAAAATGGTAACGTATTTACACTTACTCCACATGCTACTGATACTGCAACATTCGAATTAACTATTAGTGTAACTGATGGTTTAAATACTCCAGTGACTAAAGTAGTTTCGTTTACAGTTTCTAATGATCCTCCTACAGCTATTACTGGTGTAAGTTCGTCATATATACTTTCTAATTCAGGTGTTGCTAGTACTATTACTGCTGCATCAACAGATCCGGAAGGTCAAACTTTAACTTGGTCGCATACTGTCTCATCCGGATCGTTAAACGGAACAACAGTCTCAAATGTCGATAATGTATTTACTATTACTCCACATGCATCAAATGATGCAACATTTACGCTAACATTTAGCGTGACTGATGGTGCAAATACTCCGGTAACTACAACTTCAGATTTTACTTTAACTCATACTGTTCCAGCCGGAAGCTTTAGATATTCTAAGTGGGATACAGACTGGTTAAATACTGCTGATACGTATAATACGTATGTTGGCTGGGTAGTTCCTGCCGGAGTAACAAGTATATCGGCTGTTTGTATAGGTGCTGGCGGCGGCGCGAGTTCTTCTCAAGGGGCATCTGGTTGGTCAGGAGCGGGCGGTGGTGGCGGAGGCATGGCCTATGGAACTTTTAATGTTACTCCAGGTGAAACTTTATGGGTTTACATAGGTTCAGGTGGTAGAGCAAGTACTAGTTCCAGTTCTTCAGGAAGAGGCGGTCACAGCGGTATTGGGCGTGGAGCTACTCGAAATACAACTGGTAATATGAATAATAATACTATGTTATTAAAAGCTTTCGGTGGATACCCGGGTGTTTACGGCGAACATGCAGGTGGCACAGGCGGAGCTAGTACAGGCACTGAAAGAGATGGCGGCGGTTCTGGCGGTTCTGGTGGTGCATCTAGCCGTAATGGTGGCGGCGGTGGCGGAGGAGGTGCCGGTGGTTGGTCTGGAAATGGCGGCAATGGCGG
>TARA_R110002074_G_scaffold257269_3_pt1 | contig 17882 bp, 12 predicted proteins | sample TARA_R110002074 | Tara Oceans TARA_R110002074 (sample SAMEA4397215) | marine metagenome | biome: Polar Biome; feature: [MIX] marine epipelagic wind mixed layer (ENVO:01000061); material: water (ENVO:00002006), including particulate matter (ENVO:01000060) such as... | depth 10-100 m | reverse complement strand
ATTAACCACCATGGTAAACGAGCCGATGCTATTGTAAAGGGGATGCTGCAACACTCAAGAAGAAGTAGCGGCACAAAAGAACCAACGGATATTAATGCATTGGCAGATGAATATTTACGTCTCGCCTATCACGGATTGCGAGCCAAAGACAAATCGTTTAACGCTACATTGGAAACCGATTTCGATGAGACCATTGGTAAAATCAATATTATACCCCAAGATATCGGTAGGGTAATCCTGAACTTGATTACCAATGCATTTTACTCGGTAAACGAACGGAGTAAAAACCCCCTAACCTCCAAAGAGGCAGCAAATGATAAAGACAGCATGTATGAACCTATTGTATCCTTAAGCACTAGAAAAGTTAAGGATGGTGTACAAATTTCTGTAAAGGATAATGGTAAAGGCATCCCCATAGAAATAGTGGATAAGATATTTCAACCGTTTTTTACTACAAAGCCTACTGGGCAGGGAACCGGATTGGGACTGAGCATGAGTTATGATATTATAAAAGCTCATGGTGGAGAGTTAAAAGTGGAGACGAAAGAAGGAAAAGGAAGTGAGTTTAATATTTTATTGCACTTCTAAATAGTATTAGCTATGGATTTAAAAAAAGAAATATTACTTAACAAAACATATCAAAAATTTATAGAAACAGGATTTAATAGTCCTGAATCTTTAGACATTTTAGATGAGTTAGCTGCACCAGACATTATGGGGTTCGGCACAACCAAAGATGAAAGGATATTTTCGCTATCAGAGTTTAAAGAACTTATAAACAGACAAAGAATACAAAGCCAAGGAATACAATTAAAATGGACCTCTAGCCCAGTATTTCGAAAAATATTTAGCGATGAAAATTCAGCTGTATTTACAGATGATATTACACTTGAGGTTATAATAAATAAGCAGACAATTCAAATACCACTTCGGTTTTCCGTCATCCTAGAATACCAGAACGATAAATGGATGGTGATTCATTTTCATGGTTCTAAACCAGAAGATGTTTCAACAGAAGAAGATACTTTCGGTATAGAGGACTGGAAAAAGAAAAATGCCCAACTTGAAAATCAAGTTAAGCAGAGAACAGCTGAATTAGAAAAATCACTGGCCGATTTAAAAGCCACCCAAGCCCAACTAATCCAATCTGAAAAAATGGCAAGCCTAGGTGAGCTAACAGCAGGCATTGCCCATGAAATTCAAAACCCATTAAACTTCGTCAATAATTTCAGTGAAGTAAGTAACGAACTCATTGATGAAATGAACGAGGAATTGGATAAAGGGGATCTTGAAGAAGCCAAGGCTATTTCATTGGATATCAAACAAAACCTCGAAAAAATAAACCACCATGGTAAACGTGCAGATACTATTGTAAAGGGAATGCTACAACACTCAAGAAGTAGTAGCGGCAAAAAAGAACCTACGGATATCAATGCACTTGCGGATGAATATTTACGCCTAGCCTATCATGGATTACGTGCGAAGGACAAGTCATTTAATGCAGAATTAGTAACTGATTTTGATGAGCATATTGAAAAAGTAACTATTATTCCACAAGACATGGGACGTGTAATTCTCAACTTAATCACCAATGCTTTTTATGCCGTAAACGAGAAAAAGAAGCGTACCAATAATTTCAAACCCAAAGTAACTGTCAGCACCAAAAAAATTAATAACCATATCAGTATTAGTGTTTCAGATAATGGCGATGGAATTCCTGAAAAGGTTAAAGAAAAAATATTCCAACCCTTTTTCACCACCAAACCTACAGGACAAGGAACCGGATTGGGCTTATCCATGAGCTATGATATTGTCACCAATGGACACAGTGGAGAATTCAAAGTTGACACCAAAGAAGGCGAAGGCACTACATTTTGTATTAACTTACCTATAACCAAATGACCAAGAAAAAATCAACTCAAATGAAATACCGTATTGCCTTAACAGGCTTCTTATGTAGTCTATTTATACTTTCCTGTAATAATTATAGGGAGGCTCCGGCTTTTCCAGTTATAGAAACTGAATTTAAACAACCCATTACCAAAAGTTTTGAGTTTTCAGAACCAGATACCTTAGTTTGGACCACTAAGGAAACAAATTCTTTAAATCGATTACCTAATAAAAAATTTAGTTGGAAAAAATTACCGACAAAAAATATAGATTTTGGACTACCAATCCCATTTGATACAAAAATTGAGAAAAAGCCTTTTAGCTTGGATAGCCTACCCCATTTGCCATTTAGTTTGGATAGTTTATCAACAGGAAGGTTAAGTATAACGATTAAAGAGTTAAAAAATCCAGAAATTATAGAGGCTGGGCAGTTCTACAACAAGCAAGGGGCAACACGAGGGGTTATGTCAGTTACTACTGATTTAGGCATTCCTTCAACACCACGAACCATCTTCAAGGATAGCAAAGATATGTTTTGGATAGGTATGGATGGTAAAATTGCAAAATATGATTCTAATAGGTTAGAAATATATGGCAGAGAACAAGGTCTTTTAATTTCAAGTGCAAGCGCATTATTCGAAGATTCAAAAGGTAGATTATGGGTGGGTGATAATGAAGCAATCTCAGTTATAGATTTTGAGGCTCAAATAATCTATGAAATTTCCAGTAGTTTACCCAGTACTAGTGTTTATGGTATTATAGAAGCCCATGACGGCAAATTTTGGCTTTCCAGACAATATTCTGGGTATGATATTATTGATCTTAATGATAAGACCATACAGCAATTTAATCAAGAGCAAGGTCTCTTGGGAACATTTAACCTAGGTCTTTTTCAAGATAAAAATGACCTTATATGGCTTTCATCTGATAGCGGGGTAAATATTTTAGATCTAAAATCTGGTAAGAACATACTGCTGACAACTGAAAATGGTTTACCAAGTTCTTTTGTAACGGGTTTTTATAAAGACAAATCAAATAGGTTCTGGATTGGAACCGGAAGTGGAACTATGATGTTAGATGCTGATAAAACAGTAGCCCAGCAATATCTTAATAGCGATTTGTTCGATGATATGCAAGGTGCGGTCAGTATATTCCAAGATACCTCTGGTTTACTTTGGATGGGTGGTACAAATGGAATTGTGTATCAATTGGATGAATCAAAAGGACAGCTTCAAAAATTTAATATTACGAATGCACCGTCACAGGCAATTCTAAACATTATAGAAGACCGACAAGGGCAAATTTGGGCATCGGTTGCCCAAGGTGGACTATATAAAATTGACCCTAGAACAGGAAGACCAGGAAATTTCACCACTGCGAATGGGTTAACCAGTAATGCCATTTGGAACACTCTAGAAGCAAAAGATGGTAAAATATGGATCGGCACTTATGAAGGTATCGATATTTATGATCCATTAACAAGAATGATTAAACACATAGGAAAAGCCGAAGGTATGTTAACCGATTTTAACCCTAGGCTAATGCAAGATTCCAAGGGTAGAATATGGTCAATGGGAAATCAATTGGGAATCAGTATCATTGACCCCAACATGGAGACCATTGAACAATTGTCTACAGTCCATGGTTTAGAAACTAACACTATATCAGGGATAACAGAGGTTGCAGATGGACAATATTGGCTAGGTGGCAGCGAGGGCGAAATAATTAATGTTGATTTTAATGAATTAATTATAAAATACAACCTACCCTCAAAAGCAGAACATGTTTTTCAAAATAATATAATTCTTAAAGATGACAATAATCATATTTGGATTGCGGGTATTGGTTCTGGAATCTACAGAATAGACCTCACAACCAATGAACGCGTTTTTTTAACTACCGAAGAAGGGCTGTTATCAAATATAGTTTACTCCATTTTACATGATGAAAAAAATAATATTTGGGCAGCTACCGATATGGGTGTTCAACGTATCAATGTAGAAAATAAGGAGATTACAACCTTTACAACACAAGAAGGCCTGGCAGCCAATGATGTCTATGCACTGGCAGAAAAAAATGGTGATATTTTTACTGGAACTTCAAGGGGTTTGACCATTTTAAGTCCAGAAGCTGCAACTGATCAACAAAAACCTATATGGAGCGTAAAAACCATAGGCAGGCCACAAGGCTTAAATTTATTGGATTTTTCTGAAAACAGTTTCACATTTGACCGTAACGATAAATTTTGGGCCGGGGTACAAGGAGAAATGTTAACGGTGATGGATGAAATCGTAAAGGATACCATAACATCTCCTACTTATATTACAGGAATAAATATACTCGACCAGAAACAAGAATTTTTTGATAAAGAAACAATCCGTGCCAAACGTGGAGAACTAGATTCTACGTGGTTACAAAATTCTGACATAACGCTAAGCAAAAATATAACTCAAAAAGACACCAGCTTCCTTGCAACCAAAAATATTCATTGGAAAACCGTTGAAGGCCCTTATAATATGCCTGTAGAGCTTGTATTACCTTATACTCAGAATTACTTAAGCTTCAATTATAATGGTATGTATTATGCTAATCAAGATCAAGTATACTACCGTTATATTTTAGACGGGATAGACAAAAATTGGAGCCCGATATCTAAGGAAACGATGAGCGAAAATTATAGGGATCTACCTCCCGGGGTCTATACTTTTAAAGTAGCTTCAAAAGGCTTTAACGATGTTTGGAGCAAGCCTAGCTCTTTCAATTTTACAATTCTTCCACCATGGTGGAATACGTGGTGGGCTACACTTCTCTTTTTCTTGATTGGGGCAACAACCATTTGGTTTATAATTGACTACCGTTCTCGTTGGTTACAAAAAGAAAATAGAATTTTAGAAGAGCGTGTTTCTCACAGAACGGTGCAGCTGAAAACCAAAATTGATGAATTAAAGTCAACCCAATCGAAGCTTATCCAATCTGAGAAAATGGCAAGTTTAGGAGAATTAACCGCAGGTATTGCTCATGAAATTCAGAATCCACTAAACTTTGTCAACAATTTCTCAGAAGTAAATAAAGAGCTTTTAGAAGAATTAGAGGAAGAAATAAATAAAGGTAATTATGACGAAGTAAAAGCCCTAGCAAAAGATGTATCTGCTAATGAAGATAAAATTATCTTTCATGGCAAACGTGCCGATGGTATTGTAAAGGGGATGCTACAACATAGTCGCAGTAGTTCAGGTCAAAAAGAAATGACCGATATCAACAACTTAACTGACGAATATCTTCGACTCGCCTATCATGGCTTACGTGCTAAGGACAAAAGTTTTAATGCTACATTAAATACAGATTTTGACGATACTATCGATAAGATAAATATTGTGCCCCAAGACATGGGTCGGGTAATTTTAAATCTAATTACCAATGCTTTTTATGTAGTTAAAAAGAAAAAGGAACAACACCCTAAAGGTTACGAGCCAACGGTTTCAGTCGGCACCAAAAAACAAGGAAATATGGTATTGATTTCGGTTACAGATAATGGCAACGGCGTACCTAAAGAAGTAATTGATAAAATATTTCAACCTTTCTTCACCACTAAACCATCGGGAGAAGGAACCGGACTTGGTCTATCATTAAGCTATGATATTGTAAAAGTACATGGTGGTGAGTTAACTGTTAAAACAAAACAAGGTGAAGGTACCACATTCACCATCGCACTGCCAATGAATTAAATGACATAATGTTCCCTCATTATACGATTTAAAAACACAAAATAAACAGATTATGAAAATATTAGTTGTAGACGATGAACAAGATGTAAAAGTGTTATTTCAGCAGCGCTTTAGAAAAGAAATACGCAAAGAAGAACTTGAATTTGTTTTTGCCTTCTCTGGAGAAGATGCGCTCAAGGTCATGAAAACTATGGAACATGAAGCTGTATTGATTTTATCGGATATTAATATGCCTGGCATGAGCGGACTAGAATTATTAGAAAACATCAAAAAAAATTATGTAAAACCACCACCAATGGTCATGATGATTACCGCCTATGGAGATGATGAGAATAGAACAATGGCAAAAAACCTTGGTGCCGATGATTTCCTTACCAAACCTTTAGATTTTACCCTTTTAAAAGATAAGCTAATTACCTTAACATAAGACAATGGCAAAAATAATGGTAGTAGATGATGAGACGGATTTAGAAATACTCATCAAACAAAAATTTAGAAAACAAATACGACAGAACGAGTATGAGTTTGTTTTTGCCATAAATGGTAGAGATGCACTTGACAAGCTTGTTGAGCACCCAGGTATTGATATTGTTTTGAGTGATATCAACATGCCTGAAATGGACGGTCTCACCCTACTCTCAGAATTGCATGAATCGAGTCCGCTTATTAAATCGGTTATTGTATCGGCCTATGGAGATATGGAAAATATTCGTGTAGCCATGAACCGTGGGGCTTTTGACTTTATTACCAAACCCATCAATTTTGAGGACCTAACATTGACCATGGAGAAAACCTTAAAGCATGCCAAAGAAATTCGAAAAACTTTGCAAGCAATTAAAGAGAATAATATTCTTAGAATGTATGTCGATGAGAATGTACTAAATTTTATGAGCGGCCAAGAATATGAATCTAAAATTATGGCCAATGAAAGTATTGAAGGTACCGTAATGTTTGTAGATGTTTGTGGTTTTACAAAAATTAGTGAAACTACGAGTCCAGATGTAGTTGTAACCATGCTCAACACCTATTTCGACGCGATGGTTAAAGAAATTATGGAACAGAACGGCATTATAGATAAATTCATAGGAGATGCTGTCATGGCTGTATTTAGAGGGGAATATCACTTGGACCGTGCCATTGATGCCGCACTAGCTATTAGAAATCAAGTTAATAGTTTTCCTAATGTTGAAGGCAAAGAAAATTTTAAGCCAAAGGTTTCCATTGGTATTAAAAGTGGAGAAATGATTTCAGGTAATATCGGCTCCGCAACATTAAAACGACTCGATTATACCGTAATTGGCGATACCGTAAATACTGCTGCCAGATTACAAGATGCCGCAAAAGAAAATCAAATAATTATCTGTGAAGGCTGCTATGAACAAGTAAAAGAAGCCTTTAAATGTGAGAATCTAGGTAGTATTACCATGAAAAACAAAGCTAAACCACTAACGGTTTATAATGTTTTAGAGTAATTATTTAGAAGTCTTAAATTTTAAAGAATGACCAAACTGTTAAAAACTAAAAACCAAACACATACTAAAACCAGGCAAGAATAAAATCAGTTATCCGCATTCGAAAAAGTGCTCCTTGACGAACTTAAATCTAAAGGTCATGCAGAAGAATTGGTAAATTACTATTGGGGCATGCTGTTATTGATATCTGCTTTTTATTATGGGAGAAAAATTCACAATATAAGATGAACCAAAAAAAAAAATACATCCTATTAATTAATACAAACAAAATGAACACTAAAATGAAAAACTTTTTACGGTTAATTGCACTTGTCTTTACAAGTCTTTTATCTGCTCAAACCGATATAGAAAAAGCATCTGAAACCGTCAGTAAAAGTGAAATTGAAGGTCATATATATTTTTTGGCTGATGATGTGTTAAAAGGACGTGCAACTGGCTCTCCAGAATTAAAGATTGCAGCATCATATTTAGCTAATACCTTACGAAGTTATGGCGTAAAACCCAATCCGGATAGTGGCGATTATTATCAAAAAGTTGATATGTTTCGGTTTTATTTAAATGAAAAAATAGATCTCTCACTAAATGGTATAAAATTCCCAGAAGTAGTTGCTTTCGATATCGATGCCATAGAAAGTGAGGAAAATGCAGTATACCTAAACTATGGTCTTGAAGCTGATTATGAAGGTAAAGATGTTAAGGGTAAAATAATTATTGCAAAAGCTGGTACACCTGATGCCATAGAATTAAGACCCGCACTTGGTAGCAGAGCTCCAAAAAGAGAACTGGCCATAAAAAATGGTGCAAGAGGATTAATTGAAATAGGTTCTTTTGACCAAGCTATATGGCCGCGTTTTAAACATGCATTTGAAGAACGTGTTAGTCTTAGTGAAGGTGAAAAAGAGCCCTTACCACTATATGTATGGGTTCAAACCAGTCAAGAGGAATTAGATAAATTAGGTTCTGAAACCCTAAAAATTAAAATTAAGAGTAATGGCATTCAAAAGGAGATTCTCCAGAGCCAAAATGTGGTTGGGGTTTTAGAAGGAACGGATGCTAATCTCAAAAACGAATATGTAATCTATTCAGCACATTACGATCACATTGGTATCGGCAAACCAGATGCTAAAGGAGATAGTATTTATAATGGGGCACGTGACAATGCCATTGGCACTACTGCTGTTTTGACCATGGCGGAAAACTTGGCTAAATATCCCACAAAACGCTCAGCACTTTTTATATTATTTACAGGTGAAGAAATGGGGCTATTGGGAAGCCAATATTATGTTCAAAATCCGGTATTACCACTTAATCAGATGATTTACTGTTTTAATACAGATGGTGGTGGTTATAACAATACGACTTTGGCAACCATTGCCGGGTTAAACCGTACAACAGCAAAAGATAAAATGATTAACGGAGCCAAAACCTTTGGCCTAAAAGCATTGGATATTGATAAAGTAGCGCCAGAAGAAGGACTTTTCGACCGAAGTGATAACGTCAGTTTTGCCAAAGTAGGCATCCCTGCACCCACTTACTCTACCGGCTTTGATGCCTTTGATGACGAAATCAACAAATACTACCATCAAGCCGCTGATGAGGCCGATAGTTTAGATTATGATTACTTGGTGAAATTTTACCAAGGGTATATTCTTTCAGGACGAGCTATAGCAAATGACCCAGAGAGACCTTATTGGATTGAAGGTGATAAATATGAAGCCGCTGCAAATGTCTTGTACGGCAAAGTTCCTGAAGTACCTATTAAAAATTGAATCTATCCTTGAATAAAACAAAGCATACTTTAGAAATCAAACATAACTAAATGAACCGACTAGACTATTTAAAACAACACCACTGCAAACTACTATTTGTTCTTATCGCCCTACCATTTTTAACCATGGTCACTTTACAAGCGCAAGGCACTAGATTATTACGTCAACCTGACATAAGCACTACCCATATTACATTTACCTATGGAGGTGATATTTGGGTGAGTAACCTAAAAGGTGGCGAAGCGAAAAGAATTACAAGTACACAGGCGGTAGAAACCAATCCTTATTTTTCACCAGATGGAAAACTAATAGCTTTTTCATCTAATCGAGTGGGATATCAAGCAGTTTATATAGTGCCCGCAGAAGGTGGCGAGGCCAAACAAATTACATGGCACCCTAGCGGTTCTTTGGTTAGGGGATGGAGCAACGATGGTAAACGTATACTCTACGCCAGTAACCGAGATACAGCTCCAAGTCCCTATAACCGTTTATGGACCACTGGTGTTGCCGATAACATCCCTTCGTTGGTTCATCCGCAATGGGGTTTTGATGGCGCTTTTGCACCTGATGGCGAGCACTTAATTATCGATAGAGTAAGCCGTTGGGACAGCGAATGGCGCGGGTATAGAGGAGGTCAAAATACACCATTGATTATCTTGAACACCACAACATCGGAAGAAGAATTATTGCCCAACGAAAGAACTACTGACATTCAGCCGCTTTGGTTGGGCGATGTAGTTTATTTTATATCGGATCGTGACTTGGTAGCAAACATTTGGTCTTACAATACTAAAAGTAAAGAATTACAGCAAATTACAGAATTCAAAGGTGCAGATATTAAATGGTTGGCCGGAAATGATACTACACTCGCCTACGAACGTGAGGGTTATCTCAATCTTTTAGATTTAAATACGAAAACAACAAAACAACTAGAAATAGATATTATTGGCGATTTTCCATGGGCCGCTACCAAATGGGAAGATGTGAGTTCCTCGGCACGTGCTGCATCCTTATCTCCCAATGGAAAGAGGGTTATTGTAGAATCACGAGGCGATATTTTTACGATCCCTGTGGAGTTTGGCGACTCAAGAAATATAACGGAAACTTCAAATGCCGCAGATAGAGCACCCATATGGTCACCTAAAGGCAATCAATTAGCCTGGTTTTCTGATCTAGATGGAAAAGGGTATGCACTAATGTTGGCATCACAAGACGGTTTAGATACACCTTCGCCAATCGCTATTGGAGAATCTAAAATGGCATGGGACCCGAGTTGGTCACCCGACGGAAAACATATCGCTTTTGTTGATGATGATGTTCGTTTGAGGGTATTGAATTTAGAGACAAAAGCTATACAGACTATAGATGTTGGCGGCACTAATATAGAACGTGGTAGTATTACTATGAACTGGTCGCCAGATTCTAATTGGCTAGCGTATGCAAAAGCTGTCAGTAATAACTTCAGACAGATTTTCATATGGTCGGTCAAGGATGGGCAAAAAAGGGCTATTACCGATGTTTTTGCAGATTCGTTCTCACCCGCTTGGGATTTAAACCACAAGCAATTTTACTTTTTGGCGAGTACCGAAGTGGCATTAGGCTCCGGTTGGGCAAATACGAGCTCGATGTCATCCAGCCCATCGTATGCCGCCTATGTCATTAATTTACAGCAAAACGACCCCTCCCCTTTTAAACCAAAAAGTGATGAGGAAACTCTTGAAAAAGAAACCGACGACAAAAAAGATTCCGATAAAAAGAAGAATAAAAAAGGAAAGGATGAAGTGGCTCCAAAAAAGACCGTAAAAATTGATTTTGACAATTTAAGCCGACGCACATTAGCACTCCCAGTTCCAGAACGTGAATACTACTTTATTGAAGCAGGACCAGAGGGTGCTCTATTTTTGGGAGAATACGTTCCCAATAAAAAAGGGCTCTCCCTTAAAAAGTTTACGCTAGAAGATCAAAAAAGTAAAGACTTCCTTTCAGGCGTAGAAAATGTATCCATTACAGGTAATGGAGCACATTTATTGACATCTTTAAATGGGCAATGGAACGTTTTCGAGACCAAAGGAGATAGTGGCGAAAAGGGAAAAACGGTAAAAGTAGATCTTCAAATAAAATTAGATCGCTCCATGGAATGGAAGCAGATGTTCGAAGAGGCATGGCGATATGAACGCGACTATTTTTATGACCCAAATCTTCATGGTCGTGATTGGAATACGGTTTATGAACGCTACGCACCGCTAGTTCCTTTTATAAAACATAGAGCAGACCTAACGTATGTGTTAGACCAGGTAAACGGTGAACTTTCTGTTGGGCATAGTTTTGTGTTTGGAGGGGATTATCCAGAAGTCGCCGATTCAAAAATGGGAATGCTCGGAGCGGATATGACGGTTGAAAACAATCGTTGGAAAATAAACAGGATGTATACAACCGAGAGCTGGAATCCAGGTTTATCAGGACCTTTAGATGCCCCTGGACTCAACATAAAAAACGGTTATTACATAGTAGGTATCAATGGTGCTGAACTTAATGGTACAGACAATATCTATAAGCATCTAGATGGCACAGTAGACAAACAAACCGTTGTACACATTAATAGCAAACCAACTTTTGAAGGAGCATGGAAAGAAATCATAAAACCTATAAAAAGTGAAAACTCGTTACGGCAACGTACATGGGTAGAAGATAATCGTAGAATGGTAGATTCGCTTTCCAACGGCAGATTGGGCTATGTTTGGGTACCGAATACCTCGGGTCAAGGTTACGTGTCTTTTAATCGCTATTATTTTGCACAGCAAGACAAAGAAGGTGCAGTTATAGACGAACGTTTTAATGGCGGCGGACTCCTAGACGACTACATGGTAGACCTCATGACCAGAAGCTTACGGGCAGGTTTAACAAACGAGGTGCCCAATGGAAAACCCATGCAATTGCCTGCAGGTATTTTAGGACCAAAGGTGCTCTTAATCAACGAAATGGCCGGTTCTGGGGGAGATTTCTTCCCATGGGTATTCCGTCAACAAAAAGCAGGTAAGCTTATTGGTATGACCACATGGGGCGGCTTAGTAAAATCTTCCGTTCATTATGCTTTGGTAGATGGCGGCGCACTGACCTCTCCAGATAATGCAGTATTTGATCCTATAAACAACAAATGGATTGCCGAAAACATTGGGGTTGCCCCAGATATAGAAGTGAGGCAAGATGCATTTTCCCTTTCCAAAGACAAAGACCCACAGCTAGTGCGTGCGGTTGAAGAGTTATTAAAACAACTAGGCACAAAAACGAGTATTGTACCACCTAAATTTTCAAAGCCTGCAACAGGGAATTAAGAAATTAGAATGATGGACCAATGATTAAATTCTTTCGAAAAATTCGCCAGCAACTTTTGGCCGAAAATAAGTTCAGCAGATATCTTATCTACGCCATAGGGGAAATCATCCTCGTGGTAATTGGTATTCTGTTGGCGTTAAGTATCAATAACTGGAATGAAAACTTTAAACAAAACCATATTGAGAATGACTATCTCATTGCTTTAAAAGAAGAATTTAAACACAATAGTCTTGTATTAGAAAAGGTAATGAAGCTCAATAATCTCAATATAGAAAATGCTTTAAAACTTTCTCACCAAATGGGACCAGACAAACCAGAGATTACAGAAAAGGAATTTTCTACATTAGCAGTGAATATGACCAATTGGGAGGTACAATACCGTCCAAATCGAGCTGTAATAGAGGAGATAATCAGTTCTGGAAAACTTTCTATTTTTAGTAATGATAAATTAAAATTTGCTCTTTCCTCTAGCAATGGAATACTGACTAAAGTTAGATTTCAGGAGGAAGAACATTCTGTTATTAGGATGCAGATTATTGCTATGATGAACGCTAAAGGCAACGCAAAAAGAATGATAACCGATGTGCTTAAAGAAACCTTTGGAATAAAAGAAAGTAAATTTGAACTCGGAAATCTTCAATTATTACAGTCTCAAGAACTAGAGAATCAACTTATAGATTTTATTTTAACAGCCAGTTACCTCAATTCAAACTATTATTCAGAATTGAAAAATGAGATTGATTTGATATTAGAATTGATTGGTAATGAATTAATTAAACACCAGTGATTAAATTCTTTAGAAAAATCCGCCAAAACCTTCTCAACGAAGGCAAAACAGCCAAATATTTCAAATACGCCATTGGTGAAATTATACTTGTTGTTATTGGGATTTTGATTGCTTTACAAATTAACAATTGGAACTCGTTGCAAAATGATAGGGAAATAGAACAATCAGCACTGAAAAACTTAAAAACTGAGTTCGAAGAAAATCTTGAGCAATTGAGAATTGATAACGCACTAAATCAAGCCTCCTTAGATGCAGCATATTCTTTATTGCAATCAGAGAGAATCACCTATCAAATCAATAGAATAGACAGTCTTCTGGGCACTGCATTAAACTACGCGACTTTTGAAGCTGGAACAGGTGTTTTTGATGAAGCTATCTCTTCAGGAAAAATGAGATTAATACAGAATGATAGTTTGAAAACTCTTTTGAGTAAGTGGAAAGGAAAACTAAATGAAGTAGGAGAAGACGAAATAATAAGGCGAGATCATATTATTCACAATGCCTCCCCTTTATTTAGAAAGTACATACCATTTCGAAATTTTGACAGAGCATATGATAGAAAAGATTATATGAGAAATCGACGAATAGAACCCATAGAAATTTCAATTACTAATTACGAGAAGTTCTTCCAATCGATAGAAGTTGATGGGGTACTCTATGAAATTTACCTAAATCAGTCATATATACATAGCATTTCTATTACCTTGGAAAACTATATTGAAGAGGTACTGATATTGCTGGACAAAAACATTGAATAGTTGACCAAACATAAACCAAATGATTAAATTCTTCTCAAAACCCATCAAAACCTCCTCAGCAAGAGCAAACCAACAAGTGCTTTAAATATGCAATTAACAAAATCATTCTTGTTATTTTCAGAATGCTCAAACGGCAATAAATCGAAATCAATAACCGCCAACATGACGCATTCAGATTCGGTTAGGAAAGATATAGCATACGAAAAGTGTTTTATAAACTACTAACTGTGCTTTATAGACCGGTAAACCTTTAACACATTTTCAATCTTAGCCTCAGTCTCTTCATCTATATTCTGACGCTCTGGCTTCTCTTGTAACCATTTAATAGTTCTTTTAATTCCTTCAGAAAAAGGTATGGTTGCTTTAAAACCAGGCACAAAGGTTTTAATCTTTCTATTATCGAACAAAACACTTTCTGCCTTATCTGCCAATAGCGTACCTGTAAATGATGGCTCAACTTTGCAAATAAAGTCAGACGCTATGTGTACTACCTTAGCTTCTTTACCTAGCGCATCCGCTAGAATCTTATAAATCATATTCCAGCTCAACACCTCGTCTGAGGTAATATGAAAAGCATGACCGATTGCTGGTGTATTACCTAATAAACCAACAAAGCCTTTAGCAAAATCGTCGGAGTGTGTCACCGTCCAAAGTGACGTACCATCGCCATGTACAATTATTTCTTTGCCGTCTAAAATTCGTTGTGCGGTATTGTATTTATTGAATCCGCCTATAGCGATTGGTATTACCGTATCATATGTCAATGACGGTCGAACTATGGTGATTGGGAATCCATTTTTTCTGTATTCTTCTAGCAAAAGGTCTTCACAGGCTATTTTACCTTGTGAATAGTCCCACAACGGATTACTTAGCGGAGTAGATTCAGTTATCACAGGATAACTCAAAGGCGTCTGGTAACATGATGCAGAACTTATAAAAATATATTGCTTGGTCTTCCCTTTGAACAAGGCTATATCACGCTCTATATCCTCAGAAGTAAATGCTATCCAATTGACCACAACATCCCACGCATGCTTTTTCAATTCAGTCAATTCTTCTGGCTTATTAATATCTCCAATGATAGAATATGCTCCTTCAATTTCAATCTTGGCCTGGCCCCTATTCAACACATATAAATCCATTCCTTTAGCTACCGCCAACCTACTACTTGGGGTACTAATATTACCTGTTCCTCCTATAAATAATACTTTCATACCCGTTTCGTTTTAAAATCTTTACTATGTCCACAAAATACTTAATTATTTCAAGTTAATTAAGCTACTACCAGTTATTCTTGATGCGATTTTTAAAAAGGATTCCTAACCAACATGTTTCTAGTTTATTCTACTGTTGAACATGGTCTAAGCAAAATTATCAAACACCAAACTGGAGGACCTCAAGTAATAAAAATAGTTGTCAAATTAGAAATATAATATACCATAATGGAAAGAAAAAGCACATATTTATTTGAAGCAAACTCAATCATTTTTTTTTCAAAAATATTTTTTTAAATCCTTAAAAATAAGTAACTTAAGGCTATTATAAATCATAATTTTATTGTTATGGCCACTGTAAAATCATTAAACAAATGGGCCAATGCCCATACGTATTATCCGTTGGATTTAGTTCGTGTTGCACTCGGGGTATTTCTTTTTATAAAAGGAATTGATTTCATGTCAAATCAGGCCCAAATGGTAGAGATTATGAAGCCTTTTCAAGGTATTCCGGGAGGAATGGCCATAATTCATTATATAGTTCCTGCCCATTTTGTCGGTGGTGTACTCATCGTTTTTGGCCTGCTCACCCGTTGGGCAGTTGCAGCTCAAATACCCATTCTTTTAGGAGCAGTAATCGTAAATTTTGTGGGAGTAATGAACGTGACTAATTTTATAGTAGCCCTAGTTACTTTATCGATTTGTGTTTTTTTCTTATTCTATGGATCAGGAAAACACTCGACGGATTATTATCTTAAAATGCAGAAATAAGATTTTTTGAACCATATAACTTATTCATTTTCAAAAATTTACAATTAATCATCTTATACATCTCTATAAAAGGTTAATCCGTTTTTAAATGGGTCATAAAAAGCAAATTCTTTAGTACCCCATGCTGTTTCCCTTAACAAGGTATGCGGATTAAAGATATTTTTATCTCCATACTCCTGAAATAAAGATTCTATATTTTGAGTAACAATACGCAACATTGGTCTATCTATTTCTAATTCCCATTCTTTAACATCGTGCCATTGTAAATGTATCTCAATACCATCTCTTATAACACCGGCATACTTAGGATTCTTAGCATCATCTGCAAAGGCAATTCTGAATCCTAATCGGTTCACATAAAAGTCAAGAGCCTCAACAACATCCCATACAGCTAATACCGGATGAATTTGATGTAGATAACCTTTTATTTCCATCATGTGAAAATACGAAAAGGATTAAAAAACGACAATTTCCAAACAGTTTATCATTACTTCTTTTCTATGTTTAGAATCAACATGTTTTATACAATATCATTACCTTCATAACTTCGTTTCAATCCAAAATAAACATTATGAGAACCACTATCAAATCACTCTTTTTCTTACTGTTTTCGGTTACTACCATGGCTCAAGTTTCCTCTAATCTTGAGCTTACCGATATTTTTAATATGGAGTATGTGTCTGAACCACAAATTTCGCCAGATGGAAGTAAAATCATTTACGTGCGAAACTTTAAGGATATCATGACCGATAAAAACCTATCCAACTTATGGATTATTAATTATGACGGTTCACAAAACAGACCATTGACCACTGGGAATCAAAATGACTATTACCCACGTTGGTCTCATGATGGAAAAAAAATAATCTTTAAATCTAATATGGCCGATGATAAGATGAAGTTGTATATGATGTGGTTAGATACCAAAGAAACGGCTCCGCTAACCAACACCCCAAAAACACCTGGTTCAGTTAGCTGGTCGCATGATGATCGTTATTTGGCCTTTACAATGTTCGTACCTGAAGTTGAGGAGTCTATCGTAAAACTGCCTGCTAAACCAGAAGGTGCAAATTGGAATACGCCACCAACCTATATAGATAAATTAAATTATAGAGGTGATGGCCAAGGCTACATAAAAGGTGGTCATGACCAATTATTCACTCTTTCAATTGATGGTGGAACCCCAAAACAATTGACTACAACTAAATTTGACCACGGTGCACCTATTTGGTCTAAGAATGACCAGGCCTTATATTTTTCGGCAAACTTCAACCCTGATGAGGCTTTTGAACCAGCAAATAGCGAAATCTACTCTTTACAACTTGCTACTGCAAAGGTAACAGCGTTAACAACACGATACGGACCAGATGGTGGCCCTGCCCTATCACCTGATGGAAAAATGATTGCGTATACTGGTAATGATGATAAATTGTTAGGGTATCAAATTACCGAGCTGTATGTAATGAATGTTGATGGTTCAAATAGCAAATTACTATCTGGAAATTTTGATAGAGATATTGCCAATGCACAATGGGCTGCTGATGGTAAAGGACTTTATTTTCAATATGATGAGGAAGGGGCAACTAAAATAGGTCATATTACTTTAGATGGAAAAGTGACTACTCTTGTAGAAGGTCTAGGCGGACTTTCATTAGGTCGCCCATACAACGCTGCTGATTTTACAGTTTCTTCTAATTCTCGTTTTGCCTATACTCTGGGTGGTACACAGCACCCATCAGATTTAGGGGTTGCAGATAAAAAAGGTTCAAAACGGTTGACCTTTGTAAACGACGACCTTTTCTCTTTTCGGAATTTAGGTAAGGTAGAAGAGATTTGGTGGAACTCCTCTTATGACCAACAAAAAATTCAAGGTTGGATTGTTACTCCGCCTAATTTTGACCCTTCGAAAAAGTATCCGTTAATCCTTGAAATACATGGAGGACCATTTACAAGCTACGGATCTGTGTATAGTGCTGAAATTCAAGCATACGCTGCTGCAGGTTATGTTGTTCTGTATGCCAATCCGAGAGGAAGCACAAGTTATGGAGCTGAATTCGGAAACTTGATTCATCACGATTATCCGAATCATGATTATGAAGATTTAATGAGTGGTGTAGATGCGGTTATTGAAAAAGGTTATGTAGATACCAATAATCTATTTGT
>TARA_R110002074_G_scaffold388957_2_pt1 | contig 17887 bp, 23 predicted proteins | sample TARA_R110002074 | Tara Oceans TARA_R110002074 (sample SAMEA4397215) | marine metagenome | biome: Polar Biome; feature: [MIX] marine epipelagic wind mixed layer (ENVO:01000061); material: water (ENVO:00002006), including particulate matter (ENVO:01000060) such as... | depth 10-100 m | reverse complement strand
GGTTCGTATATAATAGACAACCCGCCAATACTAATAGACAATTAACAAATCAAACAGAATATATATTTTTATTAAGAAAACATAATAATAATATAAATATTAATAAAGATAAAATTATTGATAATGATGCATTTATAACAAAAAATATTGGTAATGTATGGAAAATACCATTTACAAAAAAAAAGAATAGTTTAAAAAAAACAATTGGAGGTAAAAAAAACTGGGGACATTCTGGATTTCCAAAAGAATTATGTGAATTAGTACTAAAATTATTTAGTAAAGAAGGAGACACAATATTAGATTGTTTTATGGGATTAGGTCAATTATGTTTAACTTGTAAACAATTGAATCGTAATTTTATAGGAATAGAATTGGATAATGGTGTATTGGATTTAGTTCATCAAAAATTATCTAGTGAATAAATATATTATGAATTATAAGGAATCAACTGGCGGATTGTTTTGGGACGTACTATTATTAAGTGAATATAACGAACATTGGATTACTTTTTATGAAAGTTTCATTCGAGTTCTTCCATGTGAAAAATGCAGTAAAGAACATATTCACCATCATAGTAAATATCCAATTCCAAAAATATCAAACAACGATGAAAAGAATCAATTTTTATGGGATTTAAGATGTATAAGGGGAAGTGCTAATTATCAAGATAAAATCAGAAAAAATGAATATACATTGGAAACATGGTTGGATCAATTCAAGTATAAATCGTTCATTAAAAAGTAAAGAAAAAAATATTAAAGATATTATAATAGAAAATAATAAATGGAAACCTTACAAAAAAAAGCTCAACAAGAAATATTCTTTTTAAAACTCGATTACAATCAATTGCAAAAAATAAAAGAAATTATTGAAGAAAGTGGTGAATTAAAATCCTTAACAAATGTTATTAACTTTAAAATAGCCAAAAATAATTATTACAAAGAAAAATATAAAAATAAATTAGATGAAATGATGGAGATGCAAGATGCTCTTAATTAATTAAATAATTCACTTATTTCATTGTTTTTAGAAAATCTATAAAATTATCTGCATTGTTCGTTAATGGATATTTTGTTTGTTTTGATAAAAACTTTTTAAACTTTTCGTCTCCTTCTATCCACGCCTTCAACCAAGCAGTTCTCATTTTTTTTAGTTCCGTAGTTTTACTTTGTCCTCCACTTTTACTTCTATATTCGGCAATAGCATTTAATTTTTTCTTAAATAATTTTCTAAATGTTGGATCTTTTTCACCCTTTTCATTATATAATTCTCTTAATTTAGGGTCAAAAATATTTTCTCTCTCTATAAAATCTTTATTCAATTTATCTCTTTGATTAAAGTTAGATGTTTCTTTCTTCTTTGGCTCAATCTTTTTTGTATTCATTGAAGGTTTTTGCGTCATCTTAATTTCTTTTTTAGGTTGTGTTTGTTGTCCTCCAACTGTCTTTTTCCCCATCTCAACATATTTTTTTATTTCTTTATCTACATCAGTTAATAGAGATCTTATTTTCTTCATAAAGGGTTCTTTTAATGCCTTCATTCTCTCGCCATCTTGGACTTGTCCTCCGTTTTTTTTTTCAACAAGTATGGGTTCAGTGAATCTGTATATTCTATCTCTTAATTCTAGGAAAGGTTTCCGATTTCTCCTCTCTTTTGCTTCATTAAACATTTTAAAAAACTTATCATATTCTTTCTCATAAAGTTTTGATGGTGGTTTCCCAACCTTAATATCCTCTTTCTTTTTCGTCTCAATTACACTTCCATCTCCAACAATTAGAGATTTCCAATCTCCTTTATTTTCACTACGACTTGTGTTATATTGAATACCTCCCACCATAAATCCCTCCTTGTTGATTATCTTCCCTTTATCATTTTTCCTTTGTGGGTATTTTTTAAAGTTTGTGATAAGATATTTTGTTCTATCCTTTAATGTTTTATCCAAAGCTCTTTTCTGTTTCGGATCTACTATTTCATTATCTTGCAAATAATCATGCAGTTGTTTTTCTGCAATCCTATTTTTTTTATCAAATAACTTTGTTTTTTCTTCAATATCTTTTTTATTCTTATCAATATCTTGTTTCTTTTTTAAGCGGAATAACTTTGTAATATCTTTGGCTCTTCCTAAATTATCTTTTTTTGCGTAAGGACTATTAGAAACAACAACCTTGAAATAAGGTTTATCAGTTCCTTTTTTAAATCCCGCTTCTTGTCCCATCACATATTCTTTTTTCCCATATTTCCTCTCAAAAAAGAATATTGTATCTTTATCAAAAAACTCGGTATTTAATGAACCATCATCATTTACCATTCCAAACTCTTTTGCAGATTTAATGACTTTCTTATCAAACCATTCATAATCATCAAAAATCTTGTTGAGTTCTTTTTTATTCCGTTCCTTGAACTTATTAGCTTTTAAATCTTTCTTCTCTTCTTTCTTTTTTGGCTCAATCTTCTTTGTATTCATTGGAGGTTTTTTTGATTTATCAATAGTAACCTTCTTGGGTTTCTGTGATGGTAGTTTAAGAACTTGTTTCTTTTTGGGAGTTTCGGTTTGTGTTGATATTGACGGCATTTTCTTTTTTCTATCCTTTATATTAGATAATTTTTTCTCTTTAATATCTTTTTTCTTTATTTTTTGTACTTCTTTTTCTTTTTTGACTGCTTCCTTTTTGATTTGTCTGACTTCTTTCTTCTTTTGTATTTCCTTTTCTTCTTTCTTTTCCTTTGTTTTTTGTTTTTGCAATGCTGTCTTCTCTTTTGGTTTTGTTAATTCTTTGGCTTGATCCAATGTAACCTTTGGTCTTCTTGGTCTTGATTTTTTTGCATCTAGTATAGATTGTTTCTTGTGATCGAGTTTGTAACCATTATCTTCAATTAATTTAATTAATCCATCTCTGTCGGTTTTTGGTGGTATTTTAATAGATACTAGTTTGTTGTGTCCTCTGATTAGTTTGCGGATTTCAGCGGCGGTCAATTGTCCTTTGAGTTTTCCGGAAGTGTAAGGCATTATATTGATAATATACATTTTTATTTTATTATTTATTCTATAATGAATATTCATAAATCACATACAAAAGGAGATTTAAGATTAATATTCGAATCATTGAAAGTATATATTAATCCGGAATTAACTAAACGAGAAATTATTGAAACTATTATGGATTATATTGATAGTGTTACTTATAACAATTTAATTTCCAATAAGACGAAATTGCAAGATATATTTAGAAACCCAACAACCAAGAAAAGATTATCCATTGAAGAAAAAACGAATATCATGCATACAGCAAAAAAGGTTATTCAGTATTGTAATAATCATTATTACTTAAATGATATATACACATCTCATTCACAAGTATATTTGGATTGTTTGAAAATATATCGATATGGAGATATACCAACAATCCGAAGAGCTTTAAGATTGTATAATATATCTCCTTATAAGAAAGATCATATCAATCCAATCATCAGTATTGAGGTACAAGAATTATTAAAAGAAAAAGAATTGATAAAGAAAAATAAGATCTTGAAGTTTAAAATGTCAAAAGGAAAATACATAATTGATTTTCCGTAATTACTGAATAAAAAAAAAATTTCATATTATATATGAGTATTCTTTTACATGGTGATTGTTTAGAAGAAATGAAATCTATTGATGATAAATCAATTGATTTAATATTTTGTGATTTACCTTACGGACAAACTAGCTGTAAATGGGATTGTAAAATTGATTTAGATAAGTTTTGGATTGAAATAATGAGGATTAAAAAATTAAATACACCAATATTCTTTACTACAACCACGAAGTTTGGTGTTGATTTAATTAACTCTGCACCGAAGAAATGTTTTTTCAGATATGATATTGTATGGGTTAAAAGTGCTCTCGCTGGTTTTTTAAGTGCTAAAAAGATGCCTATGAGGAAGCATGAAATGGTTTATGTATTTTATGAGAAATTACCTTTCTATGATTTATCGAGCCATACACATAAGTTTCTTAAAGAAGGTAAAAAAACAGAAGGAGATAAAGGTAATGAATGTTATGGAAAGTTTAAATATTTTAATAATGGGGAGAAAGGATACGATCCACCATTACCAACATCAGTTATTAAAGAAGGTTTAAGAAAAGATAAACACAAAACCGCATACGGCGATAATATCCATTATCACAATAATCAACAAAAGAACGGCGAGAGTATATATGAGCCACCACTACCAACAAGTATGTTAGAGATTAAATCAACAAGAGGTAAACATAGCACAGAAAAACCAGTTGCATTAATGGAATGGATTTTAAAATATTATTCAAAAGAAGGAGATACAGTATTAGATCCAACGATGGGTTCTGGTTCTACTGGTGTCGCATGTAAAAATATGAATCGTAATTTTATAGGTATAGAACAAGATCTAGAAATATATGAAGTTGCTGTAAATAGAATTGAGGATTAAAAAGTGTCTGGGGTAAATCTCTAAAAAAAAAGAAGTTTTTAATTTTTTATATCTTAAATTAATTTCAATATTTACCCCAGACATTTTTTATAAGTTGAATTATTGAAAATAATAATCTAATGTTATACTATAATGAATAAAAAAGAAATTGATTTAAGCTTCGGGTTTAAAAGTGAATCAGACATACATGAAATCTTGGAAGAATATTTTGGTACATTAAAGAACACGAAAGATATTTATGGAAGCCATTTTGAGTTTGATAAAGTAAATGATGAATATTTTATCGAAATCAAAACAAGAAGAATAAATCATAATCAATATGATTCTTTATTTTTTGGAAAGAATAAGTTTGTAAAAGGGAATGAATTAATAGAGGAGAATCCAGAAGTAAGAATCTTTTATTTATGGAAATGTTACGATGGAATCTTTGGCTGGGAACATGACTCATCGCCGTATTCAATTAAGATGCAAGGAAGATGTGATCGAGGTAGAGATGAATATAATGAATGTATTGATATTCAACAAAAATATATTAAGCCTCTCCATGAATTACTTTAATCAAATGTAATAAACCATAATCCTTTTTTAACTATGAGATGATTGCATTCTTTTTCTTTTTCTTTTTCTTTTTTTGTTTTCCTTCCGCCATACTTTCTTAATGTTGGTTTCTCTGTTGTATAATAAAATCCACTTCCAACATATACCAAATAATATTTCATATTAATAAAAAGATTATTATTATTGAATACATACCTTAATAATCCATTATTATACCTATAATCCATTATTATACCTATTATATAGTGTAAAAAAGGTCTATAATCTAAAATAATGCCTTTATTAGCACTTAAAGCGGTACTAATTTTAAAATTAGTGTCTCTTTAAGTAGGTAAAACAATGGATTATAGGTAAAACAATGGATTATAAGGGTATTTAGGGTATATTTAACATTAAATACAAGTAAAACAATAGATTATAAGTATAATAAGAGATTATTATGTGGCTAGAATAAATATATATATTATATTAAAGATAAAATTATTATATATAATAGATCATAGAGAATATGTATAACTTATCAGAAGAACAGATTCAAAAAATCTTGACAACTTACAAAAATAAAAAGAAAAGAGAAAGTGATTACTATCACAACTCACAGAAACACAATGAAGAGTTCATGCAGAAGAATCGAGCAAGAGCCAAGAATCATTATGTAAATAATAAAGACAAGAAGAAAGAAAGATACAATGACAACTCTGATTTTTTAAAAGCGAAATCATTACATAGATACTATAAAAAGAAAGATACATTAGAAAAGTTTGAAGCCAAACACCCAGAAAAAGTTTCCCTCCTCAAATCAAAAGGACTATATTAAATAATCTGTTTTTTTTCCATTTTTTTTTATTATTCATATATATAAATATGAACTACCAAGACATTAAATTAATTAATTGTAATCGTTCTGCTTCCATAGAAGGTAGAACGAATAACGATTTAAATTCCGCCATATTTACTAACACCTTACAAGAAACGGTTAAATTAAATGTGGGTGATACTGTATCTTTGGAACGAGCCTTTGTAAATGAAATCGGTGCTGGTAATCAACAGACAATCGAATTGAAAGGTGAGAATAGAACAGTACGCCAAGCAGATAGACAACGCAAATCAGTTCATACAACTCCGGTATATACTAATATTGTATATGGTGATTATTTCTCTGAAAAAGATATTGCTTATTCTGCAAATTATAGATTAGGATATTATAGATCTATCAGAACAAATCTGATTAAGTCAGATGTAGAAATTAGAGATAATCTTTCAGCATTAATAATTGGTTATTATATTACAGCCAACGAATATCCTCAATACATTCAACAACCTAGAAGATGGTTACAAAGATACGACGAGCATTGGATTCCCGAAAGTGGAGACGGAATTCAAGACAGTCAAAAAGTATATACAGAATCAGATGGATTAACATCTGGATTTAATCATTTTACCATTAATGAAAATTGTTTTGCTGTTGATGATTGGATTAAAAGAGTTGGAGGACTTCATAAGCAAAAAATAGACAACACAAGATATACCATGTTTATTAAAGATAGTATATCTTATACGACTGGTTTAGATGGAGGAGCAGATCAATTTCCCGCAGATGTGAAAGGTGTATTTAGTGAATGCACTTATTACAGAATGAGAGAGAAAATTGATATAGAAGTTGATAAAGGATTTAATACACCAACATCAATCGCAGAACAAGTAACACAACAACTTCAAAAAGTAACAGAAAATCAATCATTCAATATACTTGATGAAACTGATTATGTTAGACAAGTAACACAAACAATCGAAACTCCAACATATAAACCAATTAACGCACAAAATTATTTCTATTGTAAGAAAGATAATTATGATGCTTACATTGCTGGATTACAAACCCAAGCAGCTTATAACTGGATCGCTTCATTAGGTTATATTGCAATCAAACGCCCAGAGATTTTTGAAGTAGGAAGAGAAATGCACGATAAGATAAGACCAGCAGAAGTCAAAAATCGTGTTGATCCTCTTCTTGTTTGGTTACAAAGTTTAGGAGCGAATATTTGGGGAGGTTTCCAAGTCCTATTGAATATGGAGAACCCAGTTCCAGCAAAGAATCATTTTCCAAGTGGAGGAGGCGATCAAGGAAACCCCTTTGCTATAAATGTAGTCTATAATGAAGCCAACTTAAAAATTATTAGAGACTATCTTGATACACAAGGATATTATGAAGGTTTATGGACTGATATAGAAGATTCTCCCGCTTATACATGGGACGCCAGTTATGTTTCAAAACCAACCATAAACAATTCAAGATTTTTCCATATTAACCCATACACCACAGAAGCAGACTCACCAAATAACGCAGAATTCGGTTCTGATGGGTACGTATTAGAAGTGGGAGGTCAAAATGTTTGTAAGGCAACAATTCCAATATTCTTCAAGTATGATGATTCACAAAGGGACACATATATCGCCCCAGAAAACTTTCATATAGACAATGAAACCTTTGCTTATGGATTCGCCCAACCTTATCGATGGATTATAGATGTAAACGATCATACAAAAGATATATATTATATTCAATTAAGACCAGACCTCTTATACGGTGTTCCAAAACAACTATTCACAGAAGGAGCTAATGATTTAATTGGTTTTGGTAGAAGAGTAGGACACGATTTCCACGCAACCGCATTCTCAACTGCTATTATTACACCTCACAGCGGAAATGCTAATTGTGATATTGGGGTTCTTACACAATATCAGTTCGCAGCTCTTCCAGCCTTAAAAACATCTCGCGAATTCACAAATACCTCGAATTGGCTGAAAAATCTTGGAGACCATCAAGCCGTAGATTTATCTCCCTATATGACCCAAACTTATATTGGAGCAAATACTCCCACATTATCATTTGATCCAGAATCATCTAGATTTAATATTAGTAAATTACATAATGCGAATAATGTAGGGAACGATGCTAGGGCCGGATCTGAAATGCAGTATGTTAATAATAAATCTATGCAACCACCTAATTCAACATTAGAAAGAGGAATTGTACCTCCTCTCATGAATCAAGATCAAGGCGACACAATCTACAAAGTAAATCCAAGACCTACTCAATATGGATACAGTCCTACATTTAAACCTTATACATGGTTAAATCAAGCATATAGAAGAGGAACATATCCCGAAACGGCAGCATCTATACACGCCCAAGACCCAATTTTAGGAAGTAATACGGAAATATTTAAGGGAAACAATGAGAATATTGAAAATTATAAAATATTCGACGCACACGGAGGGATTTATATAGAATCGTTTGGTGCTAATCAAGAAGAATGGGAAGGATCATTATGGGAAATATTAGGTTATACATACGACCAACTCAACGCAGACCCATCAAAAGATAATGTTCTAGTTAAACGAGTCAATAATACAAATCTGGAAAAATTATATCTTCCAACGACTAATTGTGAAGTTCTTGCAACAGATTCAAAAGCCTATGTAACAAATGAGTTTGGAGCAAATATGTATGCTACATCTCTTCCTTATCCAAAAAATATATTAGCCTATGATATAATTGAAAGTGGAGAGAGTTATACTTTTCAAGCAGCCGTCAATTATGGAACTCCTCTCGGTTATACACCAGAAGTCATGATTAAAACAGAATCAGAACAAATCGAAGCAATAGGACTTCCAAAGGCAGTTCTAAAACCATATTATACAATTAGGTCTTCATTACTGGAAGGATTTAGTGCTATTGGAGGAGATCCAACGGGAGCAAATCTTCCAATTATGGGAATTGTTGATAAATATTCGGCTCAAAATGATTATTTCTTGGGTAATCCTTCTGATTTGGTATTTACATGTACCAAAGAGAAAGCAATCGCAGATATTACAACTAGTATTCATGATCCAGATGGGACTTTCGCCAATGTAGATAATACATCAGCAGTGATCTATAAGATTATTCGAAATATTCCTCACCCATCAAATATTATTGGTGAAATATTAGAAGATTCAAAAAAAAATGATAAAAAATAAATGATAAAAAAAATATATTATTAAAGTATAAATGGACGGAAGGGAACAAAAGAAGAAAGAAATTATGGCGAGAACTGGAAAATTACCAAAAGAAGGAGCTGATAGTGATCTAACTGATGAGGAAGCCAAAAAATTAATAGCAACACAAAAAGATCCAGAAACCCGAATGAATGATGATGAATTAGACCTAATCACTGATTTAAAACATGAAGGAATGCAATATGATAAAATAATTGAAAAGATTATGGAAGAACGGAAAAAAAATCAAGAATAAAATATAATATAAGTTAAGAATGGATAAAAAATGTTTTGATGAAATAGTTTCCATTTTAAATGATGCAGAAAGGGAAGACTTGGTTGAAGAATTAATACCCTTCAAAAATAAGATTGTTGATGAAGATTATAAACCAACAAAATTAGAAATAAAAAAAAGTAAAAAAAAAGAAAAATATTCTGATAGTGAAGGATCAGCAGAAGAGGAATCATTAACTTATTCCGTAGATCAAAGCGGATTTTATCAATTAGAGTTTAGTGATGATGAAGAAACTTAATTTTTTTTTTCTATTCTTAAAGTATATAATGAACTTTGATTTATTACCTACTGAAATTAAACGAAAAATATTTCATATTAATCGCCAAGATGCTCTTAATAAGAAATACAAAAGAAAATATGATTTAGTTATGGAAGATTTAAAATGTACCATTGAAGAATTACCTTTTTATTTTGATTTAAGTGATTATTGTGATAATTACGATGAAAATGATGAAGAGATAAGTGTTTATATACTAGCTTATTTACAAGAAGTATCATATCTTCCTTTTTAATTATAGTCTTTGTCTAATATGGAAACAAACAATCGTTTTTCCAGTCAAAGCTTTACATAATGTTTCATTATCATAAACAATATCAACATCAAAAGAATTAATTACCAATTCTTCTGCATTATTTAATGATAGATAAGTTTTCTCATGTGGTTCGAAATATAATCCACCAGTATCATTACCACTATTATCAAAACGAGGTAAATGTCCTACAATTTTCGATATTGTTCCTTGTCTTGCATTAATAGAGTTTTGAGTAAAATTATTCAATCTTACAAATAAAGAAACATCACTTACAAGATCCGGAACTTCATCACTGAATATAGTACTATTTACGCCGAGTTGAGTATTAGGTCGGACAACGCTTCTGCCTCTGAATCCAAAAAGTAATGCTGTATTAGCGGGTTGTGTGAGTGTCGGCCCCATTCTAATGGGATCATCATAAAGTCTAGATGGAGCTGTTATGAGAATATTCTCAAATCCTTCATATTCTCCCAACATTGCCCCTATACCAGCGGGAGTAAGTAAGCCATCACTACCAATACCACCGATCGTGTCTGTTGTGTCATTCCAAAAACTATATTCTGGGAAATAATTATTATTTAATCCACGCCTCCGAAGATTCTCTTGGAAATCCCATTTCCAAAAATTATCCGCATCATATATCGGATATTGGGTTTGATATGTGTAGTCAACTAAATCAACATGATTTCCAGCACCACGACAGAACATAGTGGGATATAACGCCCATTTCGATTGATGGATTGGATATGTTACATTATTTTTTCCCCCTCCGGCAGCTTCTAATGTTGAGAAATCGCATAAGAGGACTTCTTGGGGCATACCCATCAGCGAATACATGTAGATCTTCAATTCTTCATTGACTATTTTAAATCTTACTTCTGTATATGCTTCTAAATTATTCGCTATATCATAAATAGCTGCGAAATTAGCGTTATGTGCTCCCCAATATGTAATTTCTTTCATTAATATATTATCATAATCCCGTTCTCCGTTCCGTGTGGCTGCCGTATCTGTTGACACGGCTGATTGATAAATCCGTAGATTATCACCTACTCTCACAACCATTATATCAGCATACATTCTTCCCACTGCTTTATTGAACTGTTGAATTGATCCATAGTCACTATTATAGCTTTCTGGGTGAAATCTTATATCACCATCAACATTGGTTTCTGGATTAATTCTTGATAAGCCAACACCCCATCTTCCAGTCGCACCAACACCGGTAAAATCAAAATCACATTCTCCATTATTAAGAGCAACTGGTCTTCTTCTGTCTTGGACGAAGTATCCATTCGCAGTTGTCGTGGTTACTTCACCACCAACAGCAACAAAAGGAGCGTCTTGGTTTGCAGATAGATCAGTCCAATTAAAAGTTGTGTCCTCTGTGGTTTTGGCTAGGTGTTGAGTTCCAGCCCAATTCCAACCTAGAAAATCAACACCAGCATTTCTTTTGACTGTGACCTCCCAACTTGATTGAACCTTATTATCAGTATAACCTTCTAATAGGGCGGGGTGGAACGAACAATTATCCATGCCTACTTGGAGATTTGTAATAAATCCGGTTGTGTTGGTTTCGACTCTGTTTCCATTTAAATAATCATTTGGATCACCCCCAGCATGTCCCATCATAGGAATAGATGTAGCATAAGAAGCATCGGGTCTAGCCACAGTCCCAAGAGGCATACCGAAATATTGGAAGAAGTTTCCATTCTGATTTGATATGATAATCTGTCCGTTTTTTGTGATTTTTGTGGATTGCAATGCGATCTCACTATTCGGAGGGATTTTTAATGTATTGGTTAGGTTGTTGGTGTATGAATAGGGTTTGAATATTTCCGATTGATCTGGGCGATTTTCAGTTGGTACATTGGACGTTACAATTAGACTCATTTTATATTATGAAATATAAAATAATTCAAAAAAAAATTATAAAAAAAATATATTCTCTATCAATATAAGATGCCTAAAAATAAAGGAACAAAAAAGACAAAGATTAAAAAAATCGAACCATTAAAAAATGGTGAAGGTTTAAACAAATTACAATTTGAAATCAATAAAGATATTGAAGTAAATAAAAAAATAAATCCTAAAAAGATTTTTGAAAATTATAAAAAAAAGTAAGGTAAATGAATAAAGAATTACTGTGGGAACTTATATATTTTTTTTGTGATTATATTGAAGAAAGAGAAATGAAAATGAGAAATTATTCTTCGTCTGATGAATCATCATATTCACCTTCAACAACCCATTCACCATCATCGTCATCTTCATACTCATAATCGAACTCTTGCATTTTACTCCATTTTTTTCGTGCGTCCTCTAATGAAGGTAAATCAACAAATATTCTTCTAGTTTTTTTGATTTGTAATTTAAACTCTGAATATAAATCACCTAAACAATTTTTTTGTAAATCCCTATAAAAAGAGCTTTTGGAAAACTTTCTATTATCTGCCGATGTTCCATTATAACAATCAAAAATCCAATCTTTATAATAAACTGTTTTCTTTTCACCTTGTTTATTCTTAATAATTCTTCCTCCTTGTAGTTGTTGATAATCATCTTTATCTAATTTATCCCATTCAATAAACTTATCTCCAATTGTAAATCCTCCATCTTTCATTACCATATTCCACCATGTACTCACAGAGTTCCAATTCCTTTCCACTTGATCTTGCAATAATTTAGTTTTCTTAAAGATTCTGGGATTGAACTCACTAATGTCTCGATTGTATAAAACTTTCGCAAATGCTTCGGCTGGTGCGTCCAATACGGGTTGAATTATTTTCATTTTTTCTTCTGTCATTCTTCCACATAAAACCTCTGATAATTGTAAGCAATAATGTCTTCTATCATCAGCAGAACAACCAGCAAACCAATCATTATTCGTTGTGATAATATAATTACAATAACAATCAATTATATAATTTTCTTTATTTTTCTTATTGATAGTTTGTCTTTTTTCTGTAATTTTATTCTTCACAACTCCTTCCAATTGTTTATCTCCACCCCAGAAAGCCTCATCTAGATTACAAACCAATTTTGCTTCTAATTGTCCGTTAAAATCACCAAATAAAAACTTGGCGTTGCTATTTTGAGTATAATGCATATCACCGATAATTTCTGCAAGTTTATTCAAAATAAGACCTTTGCTTCCACCTTGTTTTGATTTCAATGCTAATAAGACCCCAGTTTTAACATGAGGTTTTTGAATGTAATGAGAGAATAAATCCAAAATATAATTATATGAATTATCATCACCATTACACCAAATATTTTTAATAACGTCCAATATAGGTTGTGCTTCTTTTTCATCGTATTCATCAGCTTCTTCCTTTTGAATATTAAATCCATTCCATAAATTAAATAAATCTGTGTTACTATCTCCACGAGGATCAAAACCAATTGCTCTAACTTCTCGTCTATTAATCCATTCACACCATTCCACATATGGTTTCATTTTGAAAAACTCTGAATCATCATCACTACCAAAATGACAAGAAAAGTTTTCCTTTAAGAAATGATCTTTGGCTTTTGTTGGGGTTTTTAAATACCAACAAGGCATCGTAATCAATTCACCAGTTTCTTTTCTTATTATCTTATTATCTAATATAATGTAATCACCAGTTTCTTTTACAAATATTAATTTTGTATTCATGAACTCTAATACCTTTTTGCGTCCTCCATTAAAAAACATTGAATATTTTATATCTTCTACAAAATCCTTATTTTTCTGATATGCATTTTCAACATATCTTTTGAATATATATTCACAAGCCGTATCATTATCAATCGGTCGATACTTATCTGCTAATTTTCTTAATGTTGTTAAACCTACTTTTGTACCTTTCTTTTTCCAATATTTCCAATCTGATTTTATCTTATCTAAATCTGCTCCGTTTTCATCTTGTTTACTAAACTTTACAAACATTCCCAAACCAACATCATCTCCATTAGTAATAGTATGAATCGCCATTCCGATTTTAGTCCATATATCGTATTCAAAACATTCTTTATTGTTTAGATATTTTAAACAATCTTGAACTTCTTGAATATTATATTCTTTTTTAATTGGTACAAATGGAGGTAAATTATCATCTTCTTCTTCTGATTGTTTTGGAGATTCTGGTGGAGAAGCTGGTGGTGAATTAGAAAAGTTCATTTTCTTAATATCAAAATATTTCTTAATATCATTCCAATCATATTCTTTAATGGTTCCATTAATTTTTCTCCCTTTGGTTTCCCAAATATTATTCTTTTTAATTAAATCAACTTCAATAGTATTATCAATATAAATCTTTTGTTGTTGTGAATATGCTGGATATTCACCTATATTTTTAATCTTAATGTAATAATGAGACCCTTTATTTGTGGGTGTAAATGCAACACAATCATCATTTAATAGATCATATAATTCACAATCAACAACTTCCTTTGTATCAAAATCAACTACATATAAATCTGGAATATGTTTTACGGCTAGTGATAATGTATTAAAACCAGTATTTCCTCTACTATTCTTAATATCATCAATACTTAAATCATTCTTCTCACCCTTCGGGATTTTATCCATTTCTCCTTTTTTATTCTTTTTTAATGATATGTTAATGTGTCTATAAAAAGAAGAATTGTGTTGTTTTTCAATTGAATCAAAAAAATCTTGAATATCCATCATATTATTATTCGCCATATTATTATACATATTACTATTTATTATTTCTTTAATATCTTTTTTTCTATCCATTATATTTTAACATAGAAAATAATTCTGGGGAAATGGCGGAATTATTTCTTTTTCTTCTTTCCAAAATTAACGGCAAAATTGGCTCGTTTTACCATTAAGGGTGTAATTCTCTTCCCACTTGGTAATACTTTTTTCCCCTTTTTATTTTCCCGCATTACTAACTTCGCAAACTTCATCACATCATCGAACCCATGACTTTTAGCTGTTCTGGTGAAAGCACCTTCTTTCAGATCTTCAAATGGAGTATCATCTTCTTTCTTACTTTTCTTTGGAGGCATTTTATAACTTAATGTATATTTTTAATTTAAAAATAATTCGATTTTAATGTCCGTCATTAAAACAAATATTTATTAATGTATTCCATAATTCCAAATATCTTGCATTATGAAATACCTCATCACAATTACCAGCAACATCTAGAAGATACTGGCTACAATTATGATCGCAATTATGATAATTACATATTGTTAATGTAGTTCTAATAATATCTGTAATTAAACATGAAATAATATCATTCATCATTATTATTATTATTTGGATTATTATTTTGATTATTATTTTGATTATTTGGAACTATTGCTTCCTCTTCATCATTATCATTATTATTTTCATTATTATTATCTTCATCTGTATCTTCTTTTGGATCTCTTAAACAATTAATCATTCCACAACATATATCAATTTTTTTACATCTCGATTTGAAAACAACCAAGAGAACACTTGAAATCGCAGCGGCGGAAATTGTGATGATGTTTGCATAATCATTTGAACTCCAATCTTCCGAAATAACAATTTCCCCAGTTGTACTCATTTTTTTTCTCTTATTATATATATGAATATTTTATTCAATAATATTAAAAAAGAAATGGAAAAAGAGAAACCCATCAAGAAACTAGAATCCGATTTAATACAAATAAAAGAAGATGTAAAATGCATTAAAAAAGATATTGCTGATATATTTGCAATCTTGAAGCAGAAGGAAAACAAAAAAGACCCCATTAAAGACAATGGAGGCTGGTTTTTATTTTAATTTTGTCTATCCATGAGAAAAAGTGTCTGGGGTAAATCTCTGAAAAAAAACGTGTTAAGAAATATTTTTTACAACTTTTTTTTCAGAGATTTACCCCAGACACTTTTGAAATCTCATTTTACTACTTTTTCAAAATATTCTCGGACAATTAATTTGTAAAAGATACAATAAAAAGTTTAATAAAGTTTTGTTATTTTTAATGATTTTTTATTATAAAATTAAAATATTTACATATAATAAAATGGATTTTCTACCAGAAGTGAAGATGGATTTTATCCCAAGTGACGATGAATCAATCAATCCCGAAACCGAAGAGGAGAACCCCAATATGCAATATGATCCAGAGGACAAGAAGAAAGTAAGTATTGATGAAGATTCAAATCAAGAGGAGATCATAGTTGAACCGGTAAAGAAAAGTGATTCGATTAATCCAGAGGAGATATTTTCCTTTAATGAAGAAGAGAAGAAGAATATACAAGAACATATTAAGGAAGTAGATTCTAATGTAAAATTAACCAAGAAAGGCAAACCATTCAAGAAAAGACCTCCCATGAGTGAAGCTCATAAATTAAAGTTAAAGGCAGCAAGAGAGAAGGCTGTGGCTGTTAGGAAGGCAAAGGCACAAGTTAGAAAAGAAGATAAATTACTTGATAAGAAGACTACCGAATTATTAAGAACCAAAAAAAAGAAAGAGGTCGATAGACTAGAAAAAGAAGTAAATGATGAAATACCAACACCTAAACCATCGCCAGAAGGTTACGGCGTTGATGTTGAGAAAGCTGTACTTGATGGGATTGCGAAATATGAAGTATTAAGGAAACAAAGGAAAAAAGAAAAACAAGAAGTTCAGAAGAAAGAAAAGGAAGAGAATGAAATGAAAGATAAATTGAGGAGAGCAATTGCTCCTTCAAAACCCTTCAATCCATATGCAAATTGTTATTAATTTCTATTAAATATTAATATATAGTTTATTTTTAGATTAATATATATACATTATATAATATGGAACAGAAAGCACCCAAAGTTTATAAAGTAAAAGATCCAAAAACAGATGATAAGTATGAAGGTATACACCCACATCTTCCCCAGCCACCGGCACTTGTTATTATTATCGGATCTGTAAAACAAGGTAAATCGAATCTAGTCGTCAATATGTTATGCAGTCCAGAGATGTATAAGGATAAGTTTGATATTGTGAAAATTATAAGTAATACATTGAATAATGATCCAAAGGGAAAAATATTAAATAAACATTTTGATTGTGAAGATCATTATGACGATAGTATGGTTCAAGAATTAGTTGAATCACAGAAGTCCTATGAAGATTTTGAAAGACCTTCTGTGGCGGTTGTTCTAGATGATATTCTAACAAAAGATTTTAAGAAAACAAATGCCGTTTCATTTTTAGCCACACGCTTTCGCCATTATGGAATTGGTCTGTTACTATTTACAACTCAATCATTCAGAGCTGTAAGTGGATTAATTAGAAATAATGCGACTGATGTAATAATCATGAAACAACAAAACAAAAAAGAATTGGAGAAAATCGAAGAAGAATATGGTGACATGTTTCCAAAAATATTTATGGATCTCTATCATCATGCGATAAATGATGCTCCATTTTCATTCTTGTATCTAGACCTACAAACAAATCCAGCCACCGCATATTTACGGTTTGAGAAGAAAATAGGGGAAGGTGATAAAAAGTTATTTTAATTATGTAAAAAAAATAAATTATATATCATTAATATAAAATGGATTTATACGGATCAAATGGAATAGCACAACAGAACTCATTCTCACAAGGTATAAGGGATATTAATCAAAGTATTTCAAATGCTAATCATGCCGTCGCTGATAGTTTAGCCCAATTAATACAAGAACAAAATACAGAAGAGATGGAAAAACATGCCGTACAAGGATACAAAATAGCCCAAGCCGCCAATAGTATTAGGGCTGGTCGTCGTCAATACAACCTTGCAAAAGCAGTGGATCGTGTTCCAGCTGTTCCCGCACTTGCAGATATGGGAGTATCAGAAACTACCAGTCCCCTTATGTTAGAAGATAGGGTAAGTGTCGCTTCAAGCTACTCTGCTCCAACAAGCAGAACACCTCAAATGGAGCCAGAGCCAGAACCAGAACCGTTTCGCGATGAATCCGTAACAGATCTCAATGAAGCTATTGAAGTTGAAGATGAGGTCGCCCCAGTAGCAATGTCAGAAAGTCGTGCTAGACTCGGA
>TARA_R110002074_G_scaffold96726_1_pt1 | contig 17908 bp, 5 predicted proteins | sample TARA_R110002074 | Tara Oceans TARA_R110002074 (sample SAMEA4397215) | marine metagenome | biome: Polar Biome; feature: [MIX] marine epipelagic wind mixed layer (ENVO:01000061); material: water (ENVO:00002006), including particulate matter (ENVO:01000060) such as... | depth 10-100 m | reverse complement strand
GGAGACTCTCGAGACACGTCCCAGTCATGCCGAGTTCAAGTTTGACTCGTGTGCAACGGCCGGTTGCCACAACTATCACGACAACCGGGCTCTCTACGAGAACTTCTTGCTGAAGCACGCCGACGAAGATGACTTCCTCGACGAGATGGTAGGGCTGGCTCGCGAGCCGATGGTGGTTGATTTTGAGAAATCATTGTCTGCAACCGATGCCGACGCACCTGAGGAATGGTCCGGCACGGATTTCGACGCCGTCAATGTTTTGAATGATTGGGCGTCCACGGCTCACGCATCGGCCGGAGTGAACTGCAGCGGTTGCCATCTGCAGACGCCTAGCGACGAGACGGAGGCGGATTCCAAGAGCGACCCCGTGTGGAACCGTGAGGTCTCCGTGCAGATGTGTGGCACTTGCCATCCGGGACAGATGGAAACGTTTTTCCAAGGTCATCACGGGATGCGGTTGGCGGCGGGTTTGTCTGCGATGACACCGGGCAATGCTCGAATCTCGATGCACGTGGATGCGGCGCACCGCCAGCTTGATTGCAACGCGTGTCATTCCGGGCACCGCTTCGATACCGAGTACGCATCCGTCGATGCTTGTTTGACATGCCATGCCGACGATCACAGCCAGGCGTTTCTGACGACCAGCCACTATGCGGCTTGGCAGAACGAGATCGCCGGAACGGCACCAGCGGGAAGTGGCGTTTCATGTGCGACCTGTCATATGCCACGAATGGAAGATGACGATGGCAACGTCTGGGCCAACCACAACCAAAACGACAACCTCCGGCCCAATGAAAAAATGATTCGTGATGTGTGCATGCAGTGTCATGGACTTGGTTTTTCGATCGATGCATTGGCCGACCCGCAACTGATCGAAAACTGTTTCGCCGAGACCCCTGTGGTGCACGTTGAAAGCATTGACCTCGTGAAAGCGAGATTCGAAGAAAGACAACGTAAGAAGGAGGCACGTTCGAAGAAGAAGTGACTCAAACAATCGATTCGTCAACTGGTGATCTTTGTCACTGGATATCCCACGACGTTCTACTCAGCCGTTTCGTTCGGCTTTTCCAAGGCACGCCCAACCCTAGGACCTTTTCATGTTTTCCAGATTCACACCCAACACGTTCCTTTTCAGTCTGCTTTGTCTGCTAGTTGCAACCTCCACCGGATGTGGCGGTGGTGCAAACGCTTCGGCAACACCTTCGGAGCCATCTGAACCCGGCATCCCGTACAAGAAGTTTGCCGATGCGGTTCATGCGGTGATGATGGCCGACCGCACGGTCTACGCATCCAAAGTTGTCACGCGACTGAAAAAGCAAGAGGCCCCGGTCGAACCCAGCGAGTACTGGGAAGACGAAGAACACACGATCCCGCTTCCGGCGCAAATGTTCCGAATGGGATCCGAGTTGGTGTTCGACAATCCGGAAGCCGGATTCACGTACGCGTTGAAAAGCAAATGGCCTCTCAATGAACAGAACAAACCAAAGAGCGATCTCGAAATCACGGCTTTGGATTTCATCGCTGAGAACCCGACCGAAAACTTCTACGGCGAAGAAGAGCTCGGTGGTGAGAAGTATTTCGTCGCCGCGTATGCCGACAAAGCTGTCGCGGAAGCGTGTTGGAGCTGCCACAACGATCACCCCAATCGCGGTGATGATTACCCCGAATTCGTAAAAGACGACGTCATGGGTGGCGTCATTGTTCGAGTGCCCATGAAGTAGCAATCGGCACGGTGACGCTGCCGAAAGTTGCGCCCCAGAACCAATTTGTGGGAATCTTGTTCCCAATTCATTTCAACTTCACTGATTCAAAGAGCACACTCGACATGACTCCAGAACAAGTCACTCTCGTCAAAGAGAGTTGGGAAAAGGTCAAACCAATTTCAGAGCAAGCTGCGGAATTGTTCTACGGAAGGTTGTTCACTCTCGATCCGAGCCTGCGGGCTCTTTTCAAAGGCGATATGAGCGAACAAGGCAAGAAACTGATGAGCACGATCACGCTGGCGGTGACTTCTCTTGATCGACTCGAAACAATCTTGCCGACCGTTCAAGCGTTGGGACGGAAGCATGCGGTCGAATACGAGGTGCCTGATTCCAGCTATGCAACCGTGGGGGAAGCATTGATTTGGACACTCGGGCAAGGCCTTGGTGATGACTTCACCGAGGATGTGAAGGAGGCTTGGCTGTTGACCTACACCACGCTATCCGGCGCGATGCTGAGCGGCAAATCCGCCGCCGCATAAGCCGTCCGGTTTTTCGCTGCGATCCGACAAAGCCGCGTCACCTGGTGACGCTGTGCTTTGTTGATGGGACGATGTGCTGTGGCAGTTGGGTTGACGCTCGGAAACACCACGCGGCATCCGCTCGCAACATGATTTGGAGGGTGGGGCGTCTTTGGCCGGAACGCTCTGGCGTCACATGCGGCGGCGCTTCCAGGCCAGGTAGTTGGCGAACGCTGGGTGCGCTTTCAGTCTCTCGATCGTGAAATAATCTCGCCCCAACTCTTTTTCGTCGGGGATCAGATTGTGAATCGATCGATGGCACATCTTGCAAACCGAGATCGTTCGCTGCATCTCTTCTTTTGCAAAGCGTTTCTTCCACCAAGTCTTCCGGTGGCAATGACGCGGAATCAAATGATGCTCATTGAAGGCAGGATCGACTTCACACAACACGCATGGCTTCTCTGCTTTCATGCTTTCCTTCTGCGGCAAATGACGAACTCCGAGGTGCCTGCTGAGCTGGATGGACTCAAGTTTGCCCCTCTAAACGGATCTTGCATGGTATCTCATTTGGGCACGAAGGCTTCCTACGAAACCGTTGCGTCACCAATGTGCGTCGTTGCCACCTTTTAGGCAAACGTCGCAGCCGAAGGGATTCCTCACGAACTGAATTTTGACACGTCATCGTTTGACAACTTGGATGCAAGTTGCGACCACATCGGTGAAACATCGGACAGCAAGGACCTAAGCTCGCGTCCCATGTTTTTGCCTATTCAGCGTGCTTCTCAAGCCATCGATGTATCCCACATGAGACGCTCGTTGAGTCAATTGTTCGTTCTCGAGAACGATATCCCCGTGATGAACCACGACGCAATCAACGCACCGCCCACGAGGAGGATGGCTGATCCCCTCTCTCTAGATGGTTATTTCCCGTTATATAGGATTAGTGGTTGGTAACGCCCCAGTCAGCGATCCGGCTTCGCTATCCTGGGGCTCTTAGCAAACGCAGAACGTGCATCCAGGCGTCGGAGTCAATACAGATGGGATCGTGGCTGACGAACGAATCGGGACGACAGCGTAGCGATCGAAAGTCCCGCAAACGTAAACGTGCCCAACGGCACCGACGTCAGCTGCTTCGGATCGAGATGCTCGAGGATAGGCGGGTGCTTGCAGGGCCAGGGCCGGAAGTCTTGTCAATCGTGCGAGCAGATGCAAATCCGACCAATGCAAATAGCGTTGCATTCACGGTGACATTCGACGAGGTGGTAAGCGGTGTCGACGCTTCCGACTTCATCGTTGATGCGAACGGCCCCACATTAGCCAGCGTCGAACCGGTTTCCGGATCGGGAGCAGTTTACACGGTGAACGTGACAACCGGGGCGGGTGATGGATCCTTGAGCCTCGACTTGATCGACGACGATTCGATTGTTCGCGTCAGTGGCAATGGCAAGTCACTCAAAGGTAACCAGGATGGATCGTTCACTACCGGTGAGATCTACACGATTGACAAGTCGGCACCGGTCGCCAACAGCATCACATTGATCGGAACACCGACCGCATCGGCAGCAACGATCGAATACAACGTGACATTCAGCGAGTCTGTCAACGGTGTCGACCAGAATGACTTCTCGGTGATTGCCAACGGTGTCACCGGAGCTGGTGTTAACTCTGTCAATGGGAATGGGACATCGTATGTGGTTGAAGTGTCAACGGGCAGCGGTCAGGGCACCGTCCAGTTGGCACTCAATGACAACGACACCATCGTCGACCTTGCGACCAATCCACTTGGCGGTGTCGGTGTGGGGTCGCAGCAGACCGGCCCCGTGCATGCGGTCGAACATTCACCACCCTCGGTGGTTTCGATTACAGCTGTGCAATCAAGTCCGACCAATGCGGATTTGGTCGATTTCACCGTCGTGTTTAGCGAATCCGTGCAGAGCGTCGGGTTGAATGATTTTGCGTTGACGACGGGAGGTGGCATCACTGGCGCAATGCTGACTAACGTTGTCGGCAGCACCGATACGTATACGGTCACCGCATCAACGGGTGACGGCGACGGCACAATTCAACTTGGGATTGCTGATCCTCCAACGATCACGGATACCTCTGGCAGTCCCTTGCCAACAACGAGCCTGACCGCATCACCGGTCACAATTGACAAAACAGCCCCGGCATTTTTCAACATGTCTGCGCTGGACTTGTCACCAACCAATCTTCAGGAAGTGCGTTATCGAATCACATTCGAAGAACCCGTTGTCGGCGTCTCGGTCAACAACTTAGAGCCACGCATTAGTTTCCCCGATCCGAATGATCCCATTTCCGGCGTCTTTGTCGCTAATGTAACGGGGTCGGGTGACACGTATGACGTTTTGCTCAATACAGGGACCGGGACCGGCTCTGTCTCGCTGAGATTGAGTAATGATGGAAACTTTAGTGATCTAGCGGGCAACAGTCCCAATGCGATTAACGGTATTGGCTTGGTTTACCAGATCGACCGCATCGCTCCGACAATCGAATCGGTCGTCTTGGAGGATCCATCGCCCACGAACGCAACGTCACTGAGTTTCTTGGTCACACTCAGCGAGAACGTCACGGCATTTGGCCTGGGCGATATTGCAATCGACCAGACTGGCTTTCCGGATGCGATTGTGTCGTCAACCCAAAGCGTCTCGGGAACCCAGAAGCGAGTCCTGGTGAGTCCCGGGGCAGGTGAAGGTACGATTTCGCTTGACGTGATTCCTCGAAGCACCGCCACCGACTTTGCGGGCAACCAGTTGGTCACGCCAGCTAACGACTTTGAAGCCTACGTCGTCGACCGATTAGGTCCGCAGGTCGATTCGATCAGCCTGGTCGGGACATCGAACACCTCCGCCGCCAGCATCGACTTTGACGTCGTCTTTAGCGAGTCGGTCAATAACGTCACCGCAACGGACTTCACCTTGGCCACATCCGGAATCAGCGGTGCGTCGATCACCAACGTCGCGGGCAGCGGAACCGACTACACCGTGACGGTCAGTACAGGATCGTTTGATGGGACGCTCGGTTTGAATGCCGTTACGACAGGCAGTCTTGCTGACAACTTTGGTAACGCGCTCGGCAACGGATTCTCCGGGCCCGTCGCGACAATCGATCGAACAGCGCCGACCGTCGTTTCGGTATCTTCACCGGTTTCAAGCACGAATGCATCATCCATTCAGTACGCGATTACGTTCAGTGAACCAGTCTCGGGTTTTTCGTCCAGCGACTTGACTCTCGTGACCGGCGGCTCGGTGACATCGGCATCGCTCGATCCGGTGCAAGGGAGCGACGCCACCTACACCGTCACGGTGAACACGGGCAGCGGTGACGGCACGATTGGATTAGATGTGATCGCGTCGCCGACGGTTGTGGATGCCGCAGGAAACTCATTGGCCGCAGGATTCAGCGGTGACGTGGTGTCGATCGACATAACGAACCCAACGATCACGACGTTTGCGTCCGCGACAGCGCTGCTGACGAACAATGACAACATCTTGTTCGATGTCGTGTTCTCCGAGCCCATCAATTCGTTCGATGTGAACGACTTGACGCTGACGACCACCGGTTTGGTCGGCGCTTCGATCGCTCAAGTCAGCGGCAGCGGAACGACGTATAGCATACGTGTTGAAACTGGCACCGGCGATGGAACCGCACGTTTGTCGCTTGGGAACGCACCAACCATTTTCGATCCCTCGGGCAACGCTGTCCCGGCAACGGCGACGCAGTCGGAACTGGTTACCATCGACAAAACCGCACCGACAACGATGTCGATCAGCGGTGTGTCGCCGGCGGGGGTGACGGTGACCAATGCAACCACCGTTCAATACGAAGTTGTGTTTCCAGAGCAAGTGACAGGCATCACGGCGTCGGCGTTCTACCCGCACACCGATCAAACCGGTAACTTGGGCGGCCTGACGGTTTCCAATGTCAGTGGCAGTGGTGACACCTACACCGTCACCATTGATATCGGTGGTGGACAAGGTCCGTTGTTGCTGGGGATCGATAACCCAGCAGGCCTGATCAAGGACTTGGCAGGCAATTCGATTGCCTACATTCAGGGGGCCGGTACCAACTACATCGTCGACTTGATCGCCCCGGAAGTCGAGTCGATCACGCGTGCTTCCGCATCGCCGACGTCCAGTCAATCGCTTGATTTCAATGTCCTGTTCAACGAATCAGTTTTGAACGTTGATACGGGCGACTTTGAGTTGGCGGTGAGCGGCGTCACCGGCGCGATGATCGACTCGGTTTCGGGAACGGGGGCTTCCTACGTCGTCACCGTGACGCATACAGGTGGCAACGGAACGCTTGGATTGAACCTCGCAGACAGCCATTCGGTGACCGATTTAGTCGGCGACGCGGTCACCGGTGGATCGACGTCGGGACAGGCCTATGCCGTGGGGACTCCCGAGATCAGTATTGCTGCGACCGATGCAAATAAGTCTGAGGGAGATTCAGGGTCGACTTCGTCTACGTTCACGGTGAGTCGCATCGGAGAATCCAGCGGACTCGCGAGTGTCGAATACACAGTGGCAGCTTCGGGTAGTAACGCTGCCGACGCCGACGATTTCGGCGGAAGCTTTCCCAGCGGTACAGTGAGTTTTGCCAGTGGTGAAACGAGCAAGCTTGTCACGATCAACGTCGGCGGTGACACCATTGAGGAATCCAATGAAACTTTCTCAGTCACGCTCAGCGGCGTCGTGGGTTCAGCGGTCATCGTTGACGGCACCGCCGAAGGAACCATCATTGATGATGACAGTATTATCAATACCGTCCCTAGGTTGACGTTGCCTTCGACGCCGATGACGTTTACCGAAGGCGATACTCCGCTGCTGGTCGACCCAATCGCAACAATCACTGACAACGATTCAGCAGACTTCGATGGCGGTTCTCTGGTTGTCGAAATTGCTGATGGCGTGACCGCGAATGATCGGCTCAGCATAAGGTCGATCGGTTCATCCACCGGGGAGGTGAGCGTTTCGAGCAACGTCGTTTCCTTCGAAGGCGTGGCTGTTGGCACATTCAGTGGCGGGATCGGCACGACTGCGCTGACGGTCAGCTTCAATGCCGATTCCAGTCCCGAGTCAGCCGAAGCGATTCTGCGAAGTATCCAGTTTGGTAATGTTTCCACTGTGCCCTCGACCAATACAAGGACAATCCGTGCTTCGATTTCCGATGGCGATGGTGGACAAAGCGTGGCCGCGACAGAGCGGCTGGCTCTGACGCAAGCGTTTGCAATCGTGGGTGATACCTTCTCCACAACAGAAGCTGTCGATAACGATTCAGCCGGGAACATTTACATCGTGGGACGTTTCAACGGCACGGTCGATCTCGATCCCGGGCCGGCAACAGCCGAGTTGACCTCAAACGGGAGCCAAGATGGCTACGTCGCTAGCTATGATTCCGCCGGTCAATTTCGCTGGGCACACGCCATTGGAAGCACACAAGGTGACGCGGCCTGGACGATCGCGGTCAGTGAGGACGGTGACGTGTTCGTAACAGGAGAGTTCAATGGAACGGTCGATTTTGATCCGACACCTGCTGCTTTCAATCTCACCGCCGCTAATTCCAATTCCGACCACTACATCCTGAAGCTTGACAGCCTTGGCAACTTCGTTAGTGCAGGTCACATAGGAGGACGTGTAAGCGACATCGACATTGACAGTTCAGGAAGTCTGGTTTTGTCGGGAAGTTATCAACGAGTTCAAGATTTTGATCCTGGTCCCGGTACGCAGTATCTTCCGGATGCCGGACTTAGTGGAAACGCAGACAGTTTCTTTATGAAACTCAATTCGAGTCTTGAGCTGGATTGGGTTCGATCAATCGATGAAACGACGGGCGATCACGGCGACTTTGCATTGTCGATTGCATCCGACGCGTCGGATCACATTTACGTCGCTGGTGAATTTCGAGAGACAATGGATTTTGACCCGGGTGCTAGCGTGTCCACGCTTAGCCCCACGTCGAGCGGCGAACCCGATGCTTACACGATCAAACTGACGCCAACAGGCGATTTTATATGGGCGCGACGTTGGGGCGGCGACGTTTCCGACTCAGCACGCGCGATTGATATCGACAGCAATGCCAACGTCTTCGTCGGCGGATACTTCGGCTTGAGTACTATCTCGGGCATTGTGACGTCGGCCGATTTCAATCCGGGTCCTGGGGACGAGATTCGAACTAACGCTGGATCACATGACGCTTACCTGTCCAAATTAGATAGCAGTGGCAACTTCGTCTGGGTACAGACCTTTGGTTCTACAGGATACGACGGCGTTCACGCGATCGAGATCGATAGCGTCGGCAATGTATCGGCTGGCGTCGGCTACTCAAATACCGTCGACTTCGATCCATCCGAAGGCATATTTGAGATGACGACTCCCAGCTCGGGAATGAACGCTGCCGTTTGGGGCCTTTCTAATGACGGATATTTTCGCTTTGCAGCAGAGCACGGCGGATTGTCGAGCGACCTTATCAATGACGTATCCGTGGCTGAGCCTGGGCGTCTTGTCGCCGTAGGACACTATAATGGGTCCAGTGATTTTGACCCGAATGAAGGCACGTTCGAGTTAGAAGTTTCTGCGACCAGCGGATTCGTTTGGGATCTCGCAGTGGAAGAACAATTCGAGGAACAGACGGTCCACGTTGTCGGCATCGATCATCAACTCGCTATTTCGCCGGAGGATTTTTTCAAATCAGAGGGCGACACCGGCAGCACGCTGTTTACCTTTACGGTGACGCGGTCAGGCGACACGGATGACGCCTTAAATGTTGACTATGCCGTAACGGGATCAGGCCCCCATCAAGCCAACGCTGAGGATTTTGGTGGCACCTATCCAAGTGGCCTCATCGAGTTTGCTGCCGGTGAGACAGCCAAAGTGGTCACTATTAACGTCACGGGTGATACAAAAGTCGAGCCCGATGAAGCGTTCACTGTAACGATTGGCAATCCCAGTATCCCGGCGACGATAACTACTGAGACCGCTGACGGAGCAATACTCAACGACGATATTGCTGGATTCGAGATTTTCGAGCCGGGTGAGATTATTGCTTGGTCAGGATCTGGCGAGACAGGAACGGATCCATTCGACCTGCCCTTTGTTTCGTCCAACACGACAAGTTTCCCGAGTTGGGGAATGCCCGGATTCGGCACCGGTGTGGCCACCTTCCCGGCCCCCGGGTCGTTCGATGGATTCCGGGTCAGCTTTTCGGGATTACCAAGCGACGTCACGATCAATGAGTCGCACGGTAACACGGTGCTCAATGTTGATCCGTTCTCTGCCAATGATCGTTGGAACAAAGAAGTAACTGGGAATAGCGTCTTGTTCACATCACCCGATCCGGTGACGAAGCGGCTCGATCAAGGTGACAGGATGTTTGTCAGCGTGATCTTCACGGGGGACTTCGACCCGACGGCACTGCAATTTGACGTCGAGTACCTCGACAGCACGAATCCGGTTGGAACCGTCGTCACGGAAACCGGATCGACGGATACCTTCATGGTTGCATTGACGGCCCAGCCGGAATCAGACGTGGTCGTTGACGTGACCAGCGGAGATGTCGGGGAAGCGACTGTCGATCGATCGACGCTGACCTTCACCAATCAGAATTGGGACGTCGCCCAGACGGTGATCGTCACTGGCATCGACGACGCTCTGATCGATGGCGACCAAAACACAGCCATCACTCTCTCCGTGAACGATCTCGATTCCTACGACCTGTTCGATGCTCTGGCGGATCAATTGGTTGCTGTGACAACCATCGATGACGAAGTTGCAACGGTCGTTTCGATCGATGTCGCACCAATGCTGGTTGGCGAAGACGATAGCGAGACCATGGTCTACACGCTCTCGCGAACGGGTGATATGTCGGGAACGCTAACGGTGAATTTTACGACGAGTGGCAGCGCTTCTTCAGCCACGGACTATACGGCAAGCCACACAGGAACCGTCACGTTTGCTGCTGGGTCGGCAACCGCGACCGTCACGATCGACGCGACACCGGATTCGATCCCAGAGGGGAACGAAACGGTTGTCCTAACGATCGATCCGAACAATGACTACGTCGTTGGTTCGGCTGGTTCGGCGACCGGCACGATCCTCGATAATGACGATCCGGGTGTGGGCCAGTTGGTTGGGATCGACCTTGGTGAAAATAACCCGACCGACGATTCGCCAACGAACTGGAACGCGTCGTTCTTGCTTAATTTCAGTCTGAATGACTTGATCGCGGAAGATGGACAGCCAACCGGCATCGATGTCGTTTCTCAGTTCAGCAGCGGTGGCGGGATCGGTAACACGATTCTGAACGCCGCAACGATACCTTCCCACACACAATCACTCTCCAAGATCGATGATGTGTACGTGGGCACGGCCGACGTTCCTTACGCGGCGACCTTCAGCGGTTTGGTAGCCGGAGCGTCCTACCGAGTGTATGTAGTCGCTCACTCGGGCGTGTTCGGGAACGGCAACACGCAAACGGTCACGATCGCCGGTGAAAGCGGAAGCGAGGTTTCCTTCACTCAAGTATTGACCTCCCAGAATCTTCACCTGAATGGTGAAAAGGGTTCGGATCTCAGGGCACTGGAGTCGTATGCCGAGGTCGTCACCGCGAGTTCCAGCGGAGACATTACAGTCGATGTCACGCCGAATGCTGGCGACAATATCTCGTTAGCGGCGCTCGCGATCCAACAGATCTCAGGTTCAACGGAGCCACTGAGTGTTGCGATTGCTCCCACTTCGATCTCTGAAAACGGCGGCAGCGCCACTGTCACGATCACTCGCGGTACGGACACGACCAACTCGTTGGACGTTGTGATTACCAACAGTGATCCGTCGGAAGCCTCGTTGCCCCTGACAGCAACGATTCCGGCCGGACAGAACTCGATCGATGTCACTTTGAACGCGCTCAACGACACCGCCGTGGATGGCACACAATCAGTCACCATCACGGCATCAGTCGTCGGGGGGATCGCCGACGGAATGCCGGGTTTGGACGACTCCTTCGGAACGTTCGGCAAAGCCGACACCCAGCTTGACTCGCAGTACCAACCGCCGCACGGAGTCATTGCCTCATTACCCGATGGCAAAATCCTCGCAGCTAGCGAGGCTAGCACGGAATTTGAACTCATCATTCAGCGTTTCAACGCAGACGGCTCCAGCGACACTTCGTTTGGCACCGGCGGCGTCGTTTTTCCAACTGTCGCGTCAGGAGTCGCGTCGTTTGATCCAACTGAGCCATTTCCGAAATCGATCGAAGTCGCCCCCGATGGCAAATTCTACATCGGCGGTGTTTTGGCCAACGGAGCAGAGACGCCATTTCTAGCAAGATTCAATCCCGACGGTTCGCTTGATTCGTCATTCGGCGTCGGAGGCATCGCAGACCTAACGAGCGTTGGATTGGTATCCATTGAAGGAATGGACTTAACCGACGATGGAAAACTGCTCGTTGCTCTGAGTTCGAACAACTCAAGCCTGTTTCGAGCCATGCGAATCAACCCCGACGGTCAACTCGATGCTTCATTCGGAACTGCGGGCGTAGCTGGTTTTCCAAATGTGTTTTCCGAAGCAATTGATGTTGCGTCACTTTCAAATGACAACTTTTTGTTGTTGGGTGATGACGGAAGAATGATTCGCGGTGACCAATTTGGCAACGTCGATCCGACGTTCGGAAACGAAGGCGAGGCATTCGTTCCCTTTACCTCGGCGACCAAAGTTTTCACAGACCTCTTGGTTGACGGCGAGGGCAAAATCGTCATCGCGGGAACTGCGACAGAGAGCTTTGCGGACGACTTTACTTTGGCTCGATTTAGTTCCGATGGAGTCCTCGATCCATCGTTCGATTCAGATGGATTGCTCACCCTCGACGTCGCAGGCTCGGATGACTTTGCAACGTCTCTGGAAATCGGAATCGATGGAAAACTGTTTGTCGTCGGATACACGACACCCGTCGGAGGAAATCGAGCCGCTGTCGTGCGACTCAATAGCGACGGATCGCTCGATAGTACTTTCGATGGCGACGGACGTTTGGTCACCTCGCTGGGGAGCAATTCGTCACAACTGACTCTCGCGTCTGCGATGACTCCGGATGCCAGTCTGCTCGTACTTGGTGGAAACCTCTCGGACATTCAAATCGCGAAGATTTCTTCTGGAGTCATTCCATTTAGCGGATCATCCAGTGTCGATGTAACGGACGACGATGCTTCGAACTTTGATTTCGGGGACGCGCCGATCGGATACCCGGTGACACTCGCCGACTCGGGTGCCAGTCACGACGTAACCGCGGGTGGTCCCTTCCTCGGTTTCCTAGCGGACGCAGAACTCGACGGAGTGAATTCTTCAGAAGCCAAGTTTGACGACGAAAATGGTTCGGACGATGAAGACGGCGTGTTTTTCACTAGCGGCGTCGTCTTCGCCGCCGCTGACGCGACCTTGACCGGGACAGTCGTCGTGGAGCTGCAAAACGCTGACCCGTTGTCTAACCGACTCGATGCTTGGATCGATTTCAATCGTGACGGTGACTGGGCGGATCCCGGCGAACAAATCTTTACTAGTTTTGATTTGGGAACAAGTGACGGCGGACAAGTCCTTAGCTTTGCGGTTCCGCAAGACACCGGTGACAACGTTGTCACCGGGAACACGTATGCCAGGTTTAGGGTGAGTACCCTTGGTGGACTTGGCGTCACCGGGACCGCGGCCGACGGAGAAGTCGAGGATCACCAGTTAACGATCGTTTCGGCCGCCCCTTTGATTGTCGACACGCTCACCGACGAAAGTGATGGAGATTTCTCGCCCGGTGACCTGTCGTTGCGAGAGGCAATCGAATTGGCCAACTTCAAAGCCGGTGCCGACACAATCGAGTTTGCGTCCGCCCTATCTGGCGGCACCATCACGCTGACCGTCGATCAGCTGGAAGTAACCGACGATTTAACGATCACTGGTCTGGGATCGTCGAGCATGACGATCAGTGGTGGTGATGCTTTTCGAGTGTTCCAATCGCTGAACGTTGATTCGTTTGAACTTCAGGGGCTGACGATCACCGGCGGACGTCCCAGCAATACGGGCAGCCCTAGTAGTGGTGCCGCGATCTTTTCGTCGGGCGATCTTATGCTCACCGACGTCGTCATCACCGGCAACGTTGCCGGCGGATCACTCGGTGATGGCGGCGGAATTATGCATAGCGACGGTGACTTGACCATCACCGACTCAGTCATCTCCAACAACATGACAACTGCGCCGTCGGCGTTGGGAGGGGGCATCCATTCGCTAGGATCCAACGTCTTGATTCAAGATAGCGTGATCGATGGCAACGCCATGACAGGCGATTTGAGCGTCGGTGCCGGCGTTCTCGTGATCAATGGAAACTTGACACTGACGCAGAGTACGATCTCAAACAACACCTCGTCTGCGGACAGTGTGACCGGTGGTGGTGTGACGGTTGGTGGCGGCAACCTGACGATTCTTGCGAGTACGATCTCAGAGAACTCCGTCACCGGATCAGGTGGTGGGGTGGCGTTTGACGGCCTTGGGTTCACGGCGACCGTGACGAACTCAACGGTTTCGGGCAATAGTGCGGGCGTTCACGGAGGCGGCATCGCCAACTTCGCCGGTTCGTTCGATCTCAAGCACAGCACGGTGACAAACAATTCAGCGCCAGCGGCTAATGGTGGAGGTGTAGCCAGTTTCACCTCCTCCCAGACTTCTGCGATCGTCACAACGATCTACTCCAGCGTTATTGCGGGTAATAGCAGCAGCGACATTGACCAAATTGTATTTTCAGGCTTGCCCGCAGCGCCCGAGAATTCGGTGTTCAGCGACGGGTTCAATGTCATCGGAAACGGTAACGCCGTGCCCGATCGATTCACCGGGCCATCAGACCAAACCTTTGTCGTCAATCCTGGTTTGAATCCCCTGGCTGACAACGGTGGTCCGACGCTGACGCACGCCCTGCTGGCAAGTAGTCCGGCACTAGACGCTGGCGAGACGACATCCACCGAAAACTTGGACCAGCGTGGAACAGGTTTCCCGCGACTGTCTGGATCTAACGTCGACGTTGGTGCCTTTGAAAGAAACTCGACAACGTTGCCACGATTCTTAATCACGGCGACCAATGCCACGAAGCTGGAAGGTGATTCCGGCCTGACAACGTTTACCTTCACGGTAACGCGAAGCGGTGACACAAGCGGTGCGGCGAGTGTCGACTATCAGGTCTCCGGCAACGGAGCCAACGCGGCAGACGCGAATGACTTCACTGGAGTTTTGCCGGGAGGAACGCTCGCGTTTGATGATGCACAGGAATCCATGCTCATTACGATTGACGTCACAGGTGATGTGCTGGCTGAAGCCGACGAGGGTTTCCGCATCACGCTAAGCAACGCGAGTGCTTCAACGACCATCGACGTCGCGACTGCAGACGGGACGATTCTGACCGATGAAACGCCGGGGCTGACCGTCGATATCATCGCCGCTTCCATTTCCGAGAACGGAGGCTCGACGACGGCAACCGTCACCCGCAATACGGACACGACCGAGGAACTGATCGTGACGATTGCCGCATCCGATACCAGTGAGGTCACTTTGCCGCAAACGGTCACCATCCCTGCAGGCCAAGCGACCTCCGCTCCGTTCGTAATCAACGGAATTGACGATGCCGTTGTTGATGGTACGCAGACGGTCACAATCACCGCATCCACATCCACTGTCAGCAGCCTCGCCCAGCAGTACGTTGACGATTTCTCCGGTCCAACCATTGACTCGTTTTGGAACGTGAGTGCCGGGATCCCCGATTCAACGATCACTCAGGTTGACGGTGCACTACGAATCCACAGCCCCACCGCTCCAAGTACCTTTACTGACAGCAAAGTCGAAAGCGCCACGATCTTCTCGGGTTCGGACTTTGAAGCCAGCGTTGACTTCCGTGTCCCCGAAGGAAACGCGATGGCTTGGCTCACCCTCGGCCGTCGTCCGCAGGGTCAAGGCACATTGCAAACGTATGGTTTGTACTTCTTTGGCGAGAACCATTATCGCGTCTGGCTACACAACGACGAATTCACCGGCCACAAGTTAGTACAGAATCGATTTGGTGACGAACAGACTCAGTGGCACCAGCTGAAATTGACCTACGATGCCGACACGATGACTGCAACCTCCTACATCGATGGCGTTGCGGTCAACACTGAATCAGTGATCATGGATCGTGCCATTATTCGTCTGAACATGAAGGATGGAAACAATCTTGGACCGACGCCAGCAACGATTGAGTTCGATAACTTTCAGTTCAGCTACGGGGCAGCCATTGCGTCAGGGAGTGCAACCATCGACGTGACTGATGACGATGTAGCGGAATTGAGTCTTTCGATCGTTGACAGCGAAATCTCGGAGAATGGTGGCCGAACCACTGCGACGGTCAGTCGCAACACCGATACGACGAACCCGCTCACGGTGACGATTGCGACGAGCGACAACGGAGAAGCACGTGTTCCACTGGCCGTGACAATTCCCGCAGGCCAAAGCGTGTCCGACCCGGTCTCTATCTCCGGTGTAGACGATCGGATTGTGGACGGAACCCAAACCGTCACCATCACGGCGACCGCAACTGGTCACGCGGGCACCGACGGGACTGTTGATGTTACGGACGACGATATGCCACCCTCGGTCATGGTTGATATCGTCGACACGCAGCTCTTTGATGGAGACGACGCGAGCAACGTCACATTCACATTCAGTGCTACAACAACCGACTTTGACGTCGGCGACGTGGTCGTGACCAACGGAGCGATTTCAAATTTCGACGGTAGCGGTACGACGTATTCGGCAACATTCACAGCGGCGGATGGATTCGATGGAACCGGCACCGTGTCCGTCAACGCTGGCAGCTATTCGGATGCGTTTGGCAATGCGGGATTAGCTGCCTCGGATTCGGTTGACATTGACACGCTCAATCCCGAGGTGGTCGTGGACATCGTCGATACGGTGCTCAATGAGAATGACAGTACATCCGTCGTCACGTTTACATTCAGCGAAGACGTTAGTGGCTTTGAGGCAGCGGACGTGTCGGTGTCCAACGGAACGTTGTCGGATTTCTCGGGAAGCGGGATGAATTACTCCGCGACCTTCACGGCGGATCCAGCAGTGGACGGCATCGGGACCGTCGCGATCCCGCCAGGAAGCTTTATGGATACCGCGGGCAACTTTGGTAGTGGGAGCTCAGATACCGTCGTGCTGGAGCGGCCGCCTCAAGCCCCCGAGGATATTCTGCTCGATACTGACTCGATCAACGAGAACCTAGACACCTCGGCAGCGGACCTGCTATTCGCAAACTTGTCAGCCGTGGACGCCGACGAGGATGACACGCACAGTTATGAGCTGGTCTCGGGGGTTGGCGATACTGATAACGGTCGTTTCCTAATCACGGCGGACCGACTGCTCCTCCGGCAGGGCGAAACGATTGATCATGAGACTCAAGCAAGCTACTCCGTCCGTGTGCGTGTCACCGACGGTGCTGGCCTGGTATTCGAGAAGTCGTTGACGCTCGGGGTCAACAACCTGGTCGAGGTCACGAAGGAAGACATCACGGTGGGTGACGGCACCGCCCAGCGATCGCGCGTGGAATCACTGTCCATCCAATTCGACGCTGAAGTAACGATTGCCCCCGGCGCATTCACCGTCATCAAACGCGGCCCCGACGGCGGCACCGTCGACGTCGCTTACACCACCCGTCTGGACGAAGACGGCCACACCATCGCCGACCTCACCTTCAGCGGAACTTTCGTCGAATATGGTTCGCTAGTCGACGGAAATTATCAACTCACGATCGATGGAACTAAGATCGAGAACCTGGAAGGGTTTGGGTTTGATTCGGGAGGTGATGGATTCACCGGTGACCAAATGGTAACTGGTGACGCGATAGAAGATCACCTGTATCGACTCAACGGAGATGGAAATGGTGACCGATTTGTTGACTTCGGTGACATCGATCCGTTCTTAGCCGCGTTTGGAAGCAATGACCCGACGCATGATTACAATCGAGATGGCTTCGTCGATTTTGCTGACATAGATAGTTTCCTAGCATTGCTAGGCCGTTCATTGGACTTTGAGTGATATTCTGTTATGCGTAGTCTTGCTGCCTGTGTACTAGTTCTTTTCTGCTCATTTGAGTTTGCGAGCGGCGCTGTGGTCTATGAGCTAATGCTCGACACAGCAACTCTACCTGTGAATTCTGGCGATACAGCAACCTTCAATTTGGTTGTGGTTGAGTCAGATGACGGAATGGGCGGTCCTGCACCAGGCGCAAGTTTGGTTGGCGGCGAAGGGGTCGCCAATCTCGCCGCCCGGATAGAAGTTGCGTCGGGCGATGCAATCCTTTCCAATTTTAGCTTGAACGGAGCGTACACATTCCCAATCGTTTCAAACCCCGCACCGAATCCACTTATCACGCCCAGTCTCATTGAGTTCCAAGCGTTTGCCAATGCTGCAGCCCCCGGTTCGGGATTGTTCAACGACACAGTTGTTGTTGGCTCGGTCGACGTTACCGTTGGTCTCCTGGATTCAATTGTCATAACAGGTAATTTGTCAAATCCTGTACCTAACACGATAAGAATTGCTGACTCTGCATTCGCAGCGCCGAGCGTAAGGACCCGTCCGTAAATAAACTACCTGATTGGCATTGATTTGG
>TARA_R110002074_G_scaffold112876_1_pt1 | contig 17914 bp, 6 predicted proteins | sample TARA_R110002074 | Tara Oceans TARA_R110002074 (sample SAMEA4397215) | marine metagenome | biome: Polar Biome; feature: [MIX] marine epipelagic wind mixed layer (ENVO:01000061); material: water (ENVO:00002006), including particulate matter (ENVO:01000060) such as... | depth 10-100 m | reverse complement strand
AACTAGTTTGGCATGGGGATGAATGGACTTTTAGACATCCTATATTAAAAAAGGTGGAATTAAATCACGCCAAATCTCATTATTTACTTCACTTTGATAGAGATGTTTGGACTGAAGATAATTTACCCCCATCTCTCCAAGATCCTAGCAGTTCTTTTAGGCTTAATATGACATTATATGATCCTTTATTAATAAAAGAAGTAGATAATATAACAGAAAATGGTGAAGTTTATCAAAGAATAAGAATGAATCATGACCATAAAATGGGAGGTGGAGATTCTGGAGCGTTAGGCGGAGACTCTAGTGATAATCCAATAAAAATATCAATAAAAAACTATGAAGAAGAACCAATAGCTGTTGGTAGAGGGTTAACGGTTTTAGAAACGGATCCTGTTAAATCGAAATTAGATATTTTTTATGAAACATCAACTGGGGGCTTAGTTAGTGATTTAAATTCATTTATGCAAATTGATACCGAGGGGCCTACAGATTTAACTTTTACTGCTAGTGAAACATTTAATGAAGAGTCTGGCGATCCTGAAGATAGTTTTACAATTGGGATACTTTCAGCTAACTCTGATACAATCGATAATAATGATATAGAATTTATTTTAGGAAATGTAGAAAGAGGTGATATAGGGGCTGTATCTGGTTTTCAAATATCAGGAAACGCGTTACAAGTAACAACAGCTTTTCATTATAAACCAATAGAAGAGGAGCCTAATGCTAATAAATTTTATATAACATATCAGGCTTTTGATGGTGGTTATACTGAAGAAACTATTGAAATTGATTTAGAAAATATTAATCCAGCTATAGAGATTAATGGCGAAATGCCTCTTTCTTTAGATGGTGCAACGCAAGGGTCAGTTGTTGCTACTGGTAATATATATAATGGTAGCACTAATTCTGGAGTTAATATGAAAGATTTAACTTTAGAAATTGTTAATAATAAAACATGGTCAAATGGTGATAATGTTTTTACTATAGAACAAGTTAATAATTCAAATTTATTTCATATAAAGATTGATTTTTATGATGATGATGCTAATACTATTTTATATTTAGAACAAACATATGCTGATGATGATACTGGAATAATGAGTATTCTAGCTAAAGTAGCGGATGCTGGCCAAATGTTTCACATGGTAATAGTAGAATTTAATTTTGAATCAAGCTTTTTAGTAACATATATGGTCGGGGAGTCTCTATTCCCTTCTGACTTTGATGATGATGGTATTCCGGGAAATAATTTTTGTACAGACCATTGGAGTGGTGCTTGGAGAGGTCCTATTCAAGTTAGTAAAGGTACTGCTAATAATTCCCCATATTATATAGAAAATTATACACCTACAGGATCAACGGTTGAAGAGCCAAATATAATGATGGTAGCACCTGTTTGGGGCTGGGAAGTAAAAGGTATCCAGCTTCATCAAGGTAATAGAATTTGGGTAGAAGCTATAACCACTGGTAATGAAAGTAATTTTAATCATCCAGAGGCAACGACTATTGATGGTGAAATTTATGTGCCAGCAACTAATATGGAAGGTGAATTAAATACTTTTAATCCTTTAAAATATTTTAAATCACATATAACGGATAATAGTGGTGGAATTACTAGTATTTTTATGGAAAAAATATTCCAACATTTTGAAATTGATGAAAATGGTTATATAATAAATGAACCAGAAGATTGTAATTTTGACTAAATAATTAAAAATGGGAGCAACTTTAGAAATATCTTACTTTAACACCTTTATATTGGCTGGTGGTTCTGATAATACTGGAACAGAAGACAAACCAGGCGTATGGCATGTTGAAGAATCTAGGATCAAAGGAGGATTTAATGATACTTCTGTTGATCTTGGGGTAAAAGCTTATTTAGTAGATGATGAATATACATCTAGGATTAGAGGTAATGCTATGATGCATTCAGGTATATTTAATGCTAAAACAAAGGTAAATGAAACAAATCAGTTTTCTATAGGCGAGTCTATAACTAAAGCGGTTGATATTGCAAATGGTAGTATACAAAAATTATATGCTGAAGATACTAATTTAGTTATATTCCAAGAAAACAAAATTAGTAGGGCGGTTATTGATAAAGATATTATATACACACAAGAAGGGCAACCATTAACAACCGCTTCTCAATTAGTTATAGGGCAAATACAAGCTTTTGCTGGTAAATATGGTATAAGTAAAAATCCTGAAAGTTTTGCAGTATATGGTAATAGAAAATATTTTACTGATAAAAATAGAGGTCTTGTATTAAGATTATCACAAGATGGTATTACACCTATATCAGATTCTGGTATGAGAACTTTTTTTAGAGATAGTTTATCTATATCTTCTAGAGCTTATGGAATGTATGATGAACAAAAAAATAAATATATTGTTTCAATACAAAAAATAATAAACAGAAATGATTCTTTAAGAGCAAATCGTGTCGCTTTTGGAGTAGGTGATATGAGAGATTCTGAAGATAATTATACTACTTTATCTTTTGATGAAGCTTCTGGTGGATGGGTTTCTTTTTATACTTATAATCCTACTTTTGGTTTTAGTTTAAATAATAAATTTTATACATTTAACCAACAAAATTTATGGGAACATTATAAAAAGACCGTAAGAAGATGTAGTTTTTATGGCAATTCTATTCCAGATCCAGCAAATATAGAGTTTGTTTTAAATGATCAGCCAAATATTATTAAAAACTTTTTAACAGTAGATTATGAAGGAACAAGTAATTGGACAATGGACTCTGCAACAACTGATTATGAAACAGCTTATCCTATATTAGGAAGTAACGTATCTTCCGCTATAGGCAGTATACCTATAAAATTTATTAATAAAGAAAATAAATATCATGGGTATATAAGAAGTAATACAACTAGTACAAGTACGGGCCAGGTAATAGGTGTTAATTTATCAGGTATAAAAGGATATTATAATAAAATAAAAATGCAATATTGGAATCCTACAGAAAATATAGCAACAGTTGCTAATAAAGCTGAATTATTTGCTGTAAGTAGTGAAACAGTATTTTCATCACAATAAATTAAATTAAATAAAATGAGTGTATTAGTAAAAATAGATCCACTTAAAGAAATTTTAAAACACTTACCTGAAACTAGAGGTTTATTATGGGAAAAAATAAGTGTTCTTGAAAAACAAATTTTAGATATTGAAGGAGCTTTACATCATGAAGCTGGAGATCCTCAATCAGAAGAAATGCAAGAAATATATCCTTTAAAACAACATCTTGAAGGAGGTTTATATACTAGAGAGCTTTTTATGCCAAAAGGTTCATTAGTTATAAGTATGATACATAGGCAACAGCATCCATCTTTTTTATTAAAAGGGGAATTATCATATTTAACAGACGATGGAAAAATAGTTAGAATAAAAGCGCCTCATAGAATTTTTACACAAATAGGCGCACAAAGAGTACTTTATATGCATGAAGATTGCGAATGGTGTTGCGTATATAAAACAGATGCTAAAACTTTTGAAGAAGCAGAAGCGGATGTTTACACAAATGATTACAAAAAATTACCAAAAGAAATAATAATTAAAAACGAAAAATTATGTCAGGAATTGCAAGTGCAATTATTGGATTAGGAACAGCTACATTTGGGTTCATCCAATCAGGTAAAGCCAAAAGAGAAGCTAGAGACCAAAGAAAAGCAGCTGAGGCTAAATTAATGGCTATAGAAGCAAATAGGCCAGATATAACAGACCCTTTTGAAGGAGTTGAAAATCCATATGCAAGTATGCAGGTTGCTACACAAGCAACTGAAATAGCTGCTGAGCAGGCTGATATATCACTTGCTAGTAGTTTAGATACATTAAGAGCTACAGGCGCTAGTGCTGGTGGCGCAACTGCTTTAGCTAGAGCGGCAGCACAAAGTAAAAGAGGTATTGGTGCTGATATAGAAAAACAAGAAATGGCTTTACAAAAACTTAGAGCACAAGGTACAATGCAATATGAAAATATAAAAGCTCAAAGTGCAACCGCGGCATTTGGAAGACAAGAAGCTAGGGATAATCAGCAATTAAATAGACAATCTAGTTTAGCAGATTCTTATGCACAACAAGAAATGGGTGCTAAACACCAAGCAGCGGGTTATATAGGTGCTGCTGTAGGGACTATTGGGACTTTTGGCGTTCAAGGTGGTTTTAAAGGTACCGAAAGCGGTAAAGCCTGGAGAGGTTTAACACCCGAACAGCAAAATACTTGGTCAACTCAAGGTGGAAAAAAAGGTTTTATGGATCAATATGACCCAAGTAAATCGCTTACACAGGGGGCGTATATAGCACCCCCTCCTAGTGCAACTAATCAATTTTCTTTAAATTATACTCCAGGCCAACATAGTGGTAGTCTTTTTGGTATGGGCAAGCAGCCTACTGGTGGTCTTTTTGGTAATAATTGGTGGAATTCTGGTAATTCTTTTAGCCCTACTATGCGTAGTAATCCTCTTGGTTTGCCTTCTCAAATAGGGTTGAGCCAAGAAGATTTGCTTAACCAATATAATAGATCTCTTGAATTTAGATATCAAGGAACAAATTAAAATAATATAATAATGGCAAAAGATACAGAAAATAAAGAAAAAGGCTTCGAATCATCTAATTATTATAATATAGGTAATTTAGGTGGTGTTACTCCTAATACTGGGGGTAAAAAATATCCAGGCCAAGCACCAGGCTATTATGATCCTTTAGCTGCAGGTGGTGTTCAAGTAACAAGAGGCGGTACTTATGAAAGACCTATATTACCTATGGAAGATTTTGGGGCTTTCCAAAGAGGACTTGCTAGTACTTATAAACCACCAGTTGCACCAGAACAACAAGAATGGAAAGAACTAGAGTTTGATTGGGAAAATGTAAGAAGCGACGAAGATGATTTCTTTAGAACCGCTGATACAGTAGACGCAGAAGGGAATATAGTAAAAGGCAATCAATATGAAGTAAAAGCGCCTCCTGGATTAGAGAATAGGGTTAAAGAAGGCATTATTGCTGATCTTGAGAAGCAATGGAATAATTGTACAGAAATTGATAAAAGATGTAGGGATGTAGTATTAAAGCATGTGGCTGGCGTTACTTCAATTAATACTAATTTACAAACATTGGTAGGTTTAGCTGATGGTGATTTAAATGATATAAATATTAGTGCTAAATATTTACCAGGAATTGATGGTACTCCTAATAAAGATGGTTTAACATTTGCTCAATATGCTAGAATAACCAATGAATCTCCAGAGAATATAAATTATGGTACACAAGAAAATGAATATGGGGAAACACAGTATGGAATATGGGTTTATGATAAAGAATCAAAGAAAAAAACATTTATAAATACCAGTGCTGTAAATGAACAATATGCTGCAAAACATTATAAAATAAAATATGATCAAAGTAATTCTATTCAACAAGCTGTTACGAATGAAGGCAGTATGAAAAATATGAAAGATCTTATAAGTAGAAGAAATGATTTTGTATTAACTAAAGATACAATAGCAAATACAAGTATAGAATTTGGTGGTAAAAAAGTAGAAATTACCAAAAATGAACATAAATATATAAACCCTGATTATTATAATTCTAGCCATGAATTACATACTAATGGCGCTAATGCAGCTTTTACAAGCGTTAATGATCCTAATTTTCCTTCTGCTTGGCATCAACTTATGAATAAATTTAAAGAAGGTAAAACTACTGTTAATTTTGGTCAATTTTATAATGATGATCCAAACTTAAGATACCCAGTGGGGCATCCTAATGCAGGGGAAGTAGTTCCTTCCGACGATAAAACAACTGATTCACCTAGATGGGGACTTAATCCTGATAGAACATCTCATAATGGTGTGTTTTTGAATAACGAAGATTTTAAGCAATTAAAAAAAGAATTAGGTTTTGAAGCAAATATGTCGCAAGAAGATCTTCAAAGAGAATTACAACGTATGGATACTGGTAAGTGGAACAATGTATCAAAAGAATTAATGCTAAAATTAGTTAAAGATAATTGGGCTGAAGAATCAAAAATTTTAAATGATAACTTTGGTTATATAAGAGATACTAATGGTAGAGCTATTAAAAGAAATGATTGGCAATATAGACAAGACACTAGTTATATAGCTTTACGAGACGATGCTGCTGGTGTTGTTGGATCTGCATGGACAGATCAATTTAATAAATCTTTATCAAACGTTCTAAGTCTTAGGGATACAACAATGATGGATATATATGGTAAAATTGATCCAAATGAATTTACTGTTGATGGTGGATTAGGATTAAATAGTGAATTTTTCCAACAAGGATTTAGAAGTAGCGTTGAAACCTTAAAACCAGTATTAGAGGCTTATTTACCTAAAGGTCATGTTGCTATATATGGTGAGAGAAATTTAATAGATCAATTAAAGTTAACTTATGAGAAAGATGATAACGAGTCAGTGATGGAATTTGAAAATAGAATAAGAGAAAAAGTTAAAGCAGTAAAATCAGTTTCAAAACCTAATGCAGATTTATTTATAATTAAAAACGTTGATAAACTACTAGGTGATGTAGCGCCTTTAGTTGATAGTTATAATATGGGTGCAGAAAGCTTAGACCAATTAGGCCCACTTGTTAATACTATAGGTAAATACAATAACAGCGTTAAAAAGTCTTGGCAGCCAGGAAATCCGGTTTATGATACTGAACAAATAATTAACAACGCTGTTGATAAAGCAAAACCTTCGTTTAAGAGAGGAAAATCTTATGAAGAAGCTAGTTCTGGTATAATAATAGATGGTATGTCTTTAGACGCCTATGCTAAGAAAAATAATATTAGTGAAAAACTGAAAATGCAAATTACTTATAGAGTGCTTAAAAACAACATTAGCCAAAAAGATAGAAAAACTTTTCTTTATAAATAAAATAAAATAATATGGCAAACGGAGTGGGAAACACTACTGAAGATCTTGAAGAAAAAGATCCAATTATTGTAGAAGAAAATAACGATTCTGAAGAGAGTCAGGATTCTAATATAGATGAATCATCTTTTTCACATCAACCGGTGGGGTTAACTAATAAAACACCGCTTAGGGATAGGGTTAGTGCACATATTTGGGATAATATCAATAATCCACCAGACCCAGATTGGATGCATAAACATCCAGATGATGAGGGTGGAACAGAAAGAGATTTTGCAAATATCCATGAAATTGAAAAATATTATGGTGATAGAGCTGAAAATTTACCAGAAGGTGTTATTTCTGGTGAAGATTTCAGGGAACTTCCTTTAAAAGAAAGACAAAAAATTCTTCACGACCCTACAGGAGAAAAGACAGCTGCTGATCCAAATTGGGATTGGGAAACAGATCCTGAAAATCCTAAAAACCAGGAAGATTATTTATACCCTGCTGACCCTAAATTTCGAGTATTTGATGATACAGGTAATTTTAATTTAAATAAACCTGGTCTTACTGGTTGGCAGAAAAAAGCAATGAAAGAAATCAATGAATCTGGGAGCTTAGTTGATTATTTCCTTTCCCAACCAGATATAAAACAAAAAGCGCCTGAAAAATTTACCTATGACAAATTTTCTGGATTAGTTAATAATTTACAAAAAGGAAGTTTACCCCGTACAGACATGGAAAATTTCAAAGGCGAGGTACCTATAGCTTACGTTTTTAGAAACGGTAGAAGTTATTCTGCTGAAGAAATAGAAAGAGAATTAATAGGTAAAGATGCAGACGGCAATATAACGGGCGATAAATTTCAAGCACCATCTGTTTATGGTACTAAAACCGGCGAGGGTGTAAGAATACCTGGTACTGAAAATATACCCGAAAGATTTGGTGTACCTGCGTCTGCCTCTGAATATGTTCGATGGTATAATTCACAAACTACAAGTGGGAGCGGTATTAATATAAGGCCCATGACTCCTCCAGAATATGAATCTTATGTAGAAAGGGTTGGTATTAGCGATCCTTTAATACAAGAAGATCCGGGTAGAATTACTTTGCAACATATGGAAGATATAGTGCTTAAACCCGCTGTTTCTAATGATAGAAAAATAATAGATGCAATGGGTCTTGATTTATTTAATGGTAATTCAGCTGTAGAAAGAAATAGAAATGAAGAAATATTACATGCTCACGAGCAGACAAGAGATCATGACGGCGATGGTATACCCGATGGATATGCTATAAGCCAAGTTGATCCAGGTAGTTTTCCAGGATGGGTAGAGGGCGGAAAAATAGGAGAAATAAAACCTGGCCACGAATTAGCAATGGATGAGAACTTCTATGATAAATGGATAGGCGGGCATATGCAACGTTTTTTAACTGATACGGATGAAAATTCTACACATTATTTAGATAGAAGTAAAGGAGTTTTACCATCTGTTTTTGATTATTCTGGAACTGCTTCAGAAGAAATTAAAAAAATGAATAATGTATATAGTATACCCGAGCTTAGACAAAAAGCAATAGATAATACAGGTATGTCTATATTAGATAGTGTTTTAGAAAATACATCTAAAGATAAATTAATATCATATGCTTATGAAGATAGTAGAAAAAGATTAGGTAAAAAATATGATAAATATTTTTCTTTATTAGATGATTATAAAAAGAACCCAAATAGTGAAACAAAAGCCGAATTAGATTTAGAAAGAGATAATTTAGGATTAGAGGATGAACTATATGATTATTTTACTGGTAAAACATGGAATATAAAAGGTAAAGAAATACCAATTGAATTATTAAAAATGACGGAAAGTTCTAAAGAACATTCTAAAAAAGGTATTGACCATCTTAATGAAATGCTATTAAGTGAAAGATATAAATTATTTGGATTTGCTGAAGAATATATGCTTCCTTATTTAGAAAAATATGGTGAAGAAGGCTTGTTGCGTGGTTACAAGTTTATAGAAAGAGTTGGCGATAAAACGCAAAGAAAAAAAGATATAAGAGAAATTAAAGAGTTAGTTGATAAAGGTGATACCTTAGGATTAACTTTAATGGCTGGTAATCACCCTATAGCTGTTCAATGGAATAAAATGCTTAGGGAAATGCAAACCTTAGAAAGAGCTATTGTTTTAAATGATGATCCTGTAGCTAGTAGGGAAGGGGATATCTTTGGTGCATTTATGAGCGAAGGGGCAGATATACTTGGTCTTAAAACAATGAAAATAGGTGATCAAACTAGCTGGGAAAGAGTTCAGAGTTTTAATGAAGTACTTCAAAAATATAATAAAGACTATACTGCCACATATTCTAATGGCGCCAGCAAATTATCACATGCTTTAGAACAAAATCTTGGGGAAATGGCCTTCGGCGGTTTACCTCATTTAATACAATTTGGATTTGAAATTGGTATAGTTAAAACAGGTACAGCTAATGGCATAACTAAAGGATTTAATTATTTAGGTAAACTTGCTTTAGGCACTAAAGTTGCTAGAAACCACTCTGCCGTTAGAAATGGTATTAGAATAATAACTGCTGGTGTCGCTGAGGGTTCTGTATTTGTAGTGGCAGATCAAGCTTTTGAAGGAATTACAAAATATCAAGGAGAAGCAGATGCTGCTGGTAGTTTTAGATTTGGAGCAACTTTTGGGTCAGCTGGACATGCGTGGAGAATACTAAATAGAAGTATTCCGCCAAGTAAAATATTTAGTGAATTTACGAGTAAATTAAATAGATCAAGTCTATTTAAATCTTTTCAACAAGGACTTGGACAAGCAACTGTAGCTGCTACTATGTATGAAGGTGCTCTAATAATGGAAGAGGTTTATGCTGGAAAATTACCATCAGAAATATACGAGGGTTTATCAATGAAGCATTATGGTGCTGAGATACTTAAAATGTGGATGTTTGGTGGTAGAAAAAATTTATTTGGTAAACAAGGTTTGTTTAGAATGGGGCGTCAAGATATGCTTAATTTTCAGGGTTATACTTTTGGTTCTAATAAGGCGGCAAATTATTTTGCCAAAGAACTTGGGGTTAAAGCTTCAGATTTTCACACTGAATATGCTGGTAATAGAAACAAAACAGGTAGTGAAGATAAAATTAAAGTACTTCAGCAAGATATGTGGTATAAAATCCAAAAAGATCTAGCAAATAATAAAATAACAAAAAAAGAAGCAAATAAAAAGCTCAAGGAATTAGAAGTACATATTACGAATTTGCAAGGAACACAACTTTGGAATTATGGTAGGGAAGCTTTTAAATTAGAAAAAGATAGCGGTAAAAATCCATCAGATGGCCAAATATATATGGCTTTAGAAAAACTTAAAAGATTTTCTGGAAAAGAATTAGTGGATTCAAGTAAGTTTACATTAGAAGATTGGAACACATTAGCTAATACTCCAGAGGGTATTTTAATGGCTAGATTAGGTATTGAAAAAAAGGATAGTAGATGGAATGAAATGTTAAACCTAAAAAAGGCTGCTGAAGGATTAATAGAGGTTTTAGATGGTAATTGGTTTGGTGGTGTTTATAAAACTAAATTTAATTCAAAAGAAAGACAATTAACTTTTGAACACTTAATGAAACAAGATAGTATAAAAAGTCAAATAGATAAAATACAAAATCAAATAAAAGACAGTGCTCTAGGTGAAGATGTTTTTTTAAAAGAAAAATTAGATGGTTTAAAGCAGGAATTAAGTAGTTATGTTAGAGGTGGTTGGAGATTTGAAAAATTAATTAAAACTATAAAAGAAGGAGTTGAAATGGGTTATTTTCGAGCTCTTCGAGAAGCTAAAACAAGAGAGAGTAAATTTGATAATGAATTATTAGAAAGATTAGGTAGAAAAAGGGTAACTGTAACAAAAGAAAATTTAGATCAAATACAAGAAATATTTCCTGAATTAAATATTAAAATAGGCGATAAATTTAATGAAATTATAGAGGCAAAAACCCCTGAAGAATTTCAGGAAATGTTTGATAAAACAAACTTGGGGGCTGAGAACGTTAAAGATGTTCTTGGATTTACTGATCCAGAAACTGGTAATAGATATGTAAATAAACAAAAAGCTTTAGATGTAAGAAACACATCCACTATTTTCCATGAAGATATTCATTTTTATCTTAAAGATTCTTTTAAAAATTCTGAAGGAAAAGTAACTAAAGAAGGTATTGAAATTATAGAAGGTGTTTTAAATGAATTAACTCCATTAATGAGAAAAGCTGTACAAAAAAGGATTGACGATAATTATAGATACTATGAAGACGGTAAAGAAAAAGCCGAAGGAGATTATTATGAAGAATATCTCACTGTTTTATCTGAAATGATGAGGGATAAAAAAATAATTTACAAAGAAAGTCTTGGTAAAAAAATATCTGACTTTGTGCCATTGCTTAAAAAATATCTTCCAAATATTAAAAAAGAAGGTACAACTGAGGAATCGAGGCAAGTATTTGATATGTTAAAAGGTCTTGTTGATTCACCTACTGAAACCGCTGGTGTTGAAAAATTTTTAAAAGACAAAAGAAAATTAGATATAAAATCTAAAATTGCACTTAAATCTAGAGAAAGAACTTTAGAAGAACAAGAAGCTGATGCTAGGATAAAAGATCTTTTAATTAGATATAAAGAAGGGTCAAAAAGCCCTAAAAATATAAAAGAAATTAAAAGATTAGAGGGAATAAAAAAAGGTCTTGAAGATAAAGGCAAAAAAATATCTCCAAAACTACAAGAAGATATAAATGCTTTAAAAGATTTAAAAGTCGATGCCAGTGTGTTAACAGAATTAAAGAAAGAAACAGCTCCATTATTAAATAAATATAAAAATAAGTTTGATTCAAAAAAAGGCGGGGATGTCGTTAATGCCAGGGTGGCTATAGAAAATATTTTAGAAAAACTTTACGAAACATACGATCCAAAATCTGGTGTTGAATTCATTGGTTATGCTGATACTTTAATGAGAAAAAGAATGCCAGCTATATTTGAAGAGTATGGTTTTAAGGAAATTCCTAAAGATTTATTACCAGAACCTAGCAAACCAAAAGAAGAAACAATAGCAAGAAAAATAAATCCTGTAGATTTAGTTAGAGATCCTGATATAAATGTTATAAATGAAGTACAAAGTAAGCTGCCTACTAATTTAGAAGGAGTATCTTTTGCAAATCTTGGGAATTTAGCTGTAAATTCAACAGCTAAATTATTTGGTATACCTAAAGCTAAACTATTAGATCCTGCTAAAAACTTAACAAAAGGCGAGGCTAGAAATATACAAGATGCAATAGTTAGATTAGGCTCAAGAGATGTGCTTAAATTAATGCCCGAACAAAATGTTGTTCCATTAACAGCTAGAGAAGAAATAAAAGGAACATCACTCAATATACCTAAATCATTGTTAAAATCATCTTTATATAATTCAGTAGGTGTAAGAAGCAAAGGAGCTGCAGGTACAGAAATATTTGATTTAAATAAAAATATTACTGATACTCAATTTTTAAAAGTATTAGGTATTATTAAGGGTAAAGATAATATAACTAATGATAGAACTATAAATCAAAGATTAAAAGGTATTGCTAGTTTTTATGGTAGATTAATGACTAATTCTGTTGTTAGAAAATTAAAATATAAAGATTCTGATCACGTAAATATATTAAATGATATTGCTCTTGGTAAATCTAAAGCTATGTTTTCTAAAGATAATGATCTTATTAAAGATGGTTTAGAGGAAGGTATTAAACTAATGAAAGATTACAATAAAACTTTTGTAGAATTTTTAGAAGCAAGAAATTTAATAGCTGACGCAAGAATAAAAGAAATAAAAGATCCTGAGTTTAGAGACGCAATGTTCCAGTTTATTCAAAATACAACACAAAGGGCGTTTTATGGTGGAAAAGCTGAAAGCCTTAGGTATACACAAACACTTATAAAAGAGAGAAGAAAGATTATTGATGAAGAAGGAAATTTTGAAGCTGATAAATTAGTTGCGGCTAAAGCTGGTTCAACATTAAAAGAAGCAAAAGAAGAAATAAATAGGATTGAAGCTCTTAAAGATAGTTTTGTAGACTCTAAAGGTAAAATCCATGATACTAAAGTAGTAAAACGTTTTGAGGAAAGTCATAATGATTATTATAAATTTATAAAAAAAGGCGGTTTACTTGATATTTTTAGTAAAGCTGGTTTAACAAAAAAACACGTACAACATATTTTTGGAATAGGAGAAAGAACAACTGGATTAGATAAAAATTGGGAATTCAAATTAGATATTAGTTCAGATATTGCAAGGCTATGGCCACCTCTTAAGGGAAAAAGAAAACCAAAAGTTGTATGGACAAAAGAGCTTAAGGCTACAATAAAATCTCTTATGAAGAAAGTTGAGAAAAATAAAACTTTTTCAGAAAGTACAAAAGAGACATGGAAAAATCAAATAATTGATGAATCATTACAACCCTCCAATATAGCCACTGAGACTGTTATTAAAAATATTGTAATGGAAGGAAAAGTTGGACGGAATTATTTAGATAACGTTATAACAGAAAAAGGCTGGACCGCAGTAGAAGCCCAACTAGAAGCTCTTAGGGAAAAATTACACCCAAAAACACCTGAAAATTTAGGTAATTTAATGAAGTTTTTAAAATCAGTTGAAGTAGATTATTTACAAAGTAAAAAAGGTAATAAAGAAGAGTATTTTAAAGCTATGGAGTTCTTGTATAGAATGGGTAGATTTAATAGTCGTTTAGTACATGGTCAAAGAGCTCTGTTTGGTAATAAGTATTTTTATTTATCACCTGAATATCAGGGTATGAGTATGGACAATCCTATATATAAATTAGCCTATGAAGATGCTAAAAACCGTGCTAAAAAAGAACCAAAAGCAACATATCTAAAAAGAAATAAAAAAGGTAACTTAATATATAAGGATGCAGAAGATTATGCTACAAAAAGAGCGAGAGATGTTGCCAGACCTAAAGGAGAGCATGCTAATGATTCTTCTACTTTTCAAATAAAAGGTTGGCTTAATAATATTACTGGAAAAGGTGATAATTATGTAAATAATATAAATATAAAAGAACTAATACAATTAGTTGGATCTAAATATCATTGGGATATAATGGATAAAGCTTTAGGACAAAACGCTCCTGGAGGCATATTAAGAACGTTAGGTCATCCTGAAGTTGCTAAAATATTAAATATGGTATATGATCCATTTGGTGGTAAAGATATGAGAGGAAGTACGCTTTATGTAGACGCTGCGCAAAGAGCGCTTCGGGAAATAAAGAAAAACCCGGAATTAGCTGATCATATATTAAATGTAGAATATTCGCCAAATGAAAGTAATAATGTAACATTAGAAACAAAGAAAAGAAATAAAAAACAAACAATACAAATTCATAGGAAGATTGTAAATTTAGGTAATGTAGCTGGGGTTAATACTAAAAATGTTACAACTTCTCAAATTTTTGATAAAATAAATAATTTAGATAAAGCTAAAACTGGTCTTTTTTCTAAAGATAAAGGTATGACTGCTTTAGACTTTGATGATACGGTTGCTAAAACTAAATCTAAAGTTATAGTTAATATGCCTCAAAACTTAGAGGGATTAACATTTTTTGATAAAATGTTAGAAAAAGAATTTGCTAAAAGTCCTGAAACTAGACACCTTAGTGCATATGAGTGGTATTGGGATCCAGGTTTCTTGAAATCTTCAGGAAAATATTTCGAGAGATTCACTGGAGATTTTGATCTGACAAATATTCAAGTAAAGTTTGAGGATCTTTATGTAAGAAGGAAAAAAGTAAATGAATTATATAGTGACTACTCAGTTGGAGAGTTAAGAGCTAAACTTAAAAAAGCAAAAGGCGAAAATAAAGAAAACATAAAACTTGCGTTACAAGAAAATTTTAAACATGAGGATGTCCAGCTTCTAGTTGATATTGCTGGAATTGATATTTATACAGGTAAACCTTCATTGAAATTAACCCCGGCTGAATTTGCTAAAAGACACGCCGAATTGGAAAGAGCGGGTGTATCATTTGATTTCTCTGAATTTACTAAAGTTATAGATGGTAAAAAAGGCCCTTTATTTGATAAATTACAAAAAGCAGTAGACAAGTTTGGTAATGAAAATGTATTTATATTAACAGCTAGGCCACAAGCATCCGCAGATGCAATATATGCTTTCTTAAAGGGGATGGGCGTTAATTTAAGATTAGAAAATATTGTAGGTTTAGAAAATGGTACAGCTAAGGCTAAAACTGATTGGATTATTGATAAAATTGCAAATGATAAATATAATGATATTTATTTTGCTGATGATGCTCCTCAAAACGTGAAAGCTGTACAAAAAGTAATTGACAATTTAAATTTAAAAGGTAGAAGTGTAGAGGCTAGATTTAGTAAAGATAAAGATTTAAATAAGGAAGTTAATGCCATGATAGAATATTCTAAGGGCATTGGTAAAGACCTAACTTATACACCTACTAAGGGTAGGCTTGCTGGTAGGGGTAAAAAAGGCACTGGTATTTACTTGCCCAGTAGAGCCGAAGATTTTAATGGATTAATTAGGCCATTTTTAGGTAAAGGAAAAAAAGGTATAGAAAATCAAAAATGGTGGGATGAGAATTTTACAAAAGAATATTCGGCGGCAAATAAAGCTTTTTTAATTGACCAAAGAACTAGAATGAATGATTATAAAGCTCTTAGAAGAGATCTTAGTGATAATTTTGCTATAGAAAGAGGGCAATCACCTAAGAAACAAAGGGCTAAATTTTGGGATCATCCTTTAAAAGAAAAAGTATCTAATGAAAAAAGAGAAGTTTATACAAATGAGCATGCAGTAAGGGTTTATAATTGGGCAAGAGAAGGTATTACGGCCCAGGATTTAAATATGTCTAAAAAAGATTTTACTAGATTAGTTAATCATGTTAAAAATAATAAAAACTTAGGTTCTTTTGCTGATCAATTAATTACTATAAATAAGGGGGATGGTTATCCTAAACCAACTGAGTTTTGGGAAGCTAAAGGAATAAATCATGATATGAGGATTTCTGCTAATAATGTAAAAAGAGAAAAGCATTTTCAAAAATTTAATGAAAACTTACATGTAGTTTTTAGTGAACAAAATTTAAATAAAATGGAAGCTGCTCTTGGAACTCCTTGGAGAAGAGCAATGGAAAAAATGTTATTTAGAATGAGGACTGGTAGTAACAGACCCAGTTGGGCAAGAGGTGAAAGTTGGGAATCTGATGCTTTAGATTGGTTAAATTTAGCTGTTAATGACGTAATGTTTTTAAATGTTAGATCAGCAGGATTACAGCAGGTTTCCATAGGTAACTACGTTAATTATTCAGATAATAATATTTTTAAAGCATCTGCTAGATTTGCAAATCTTAGACAATTTACAAAAGATTATATAACATTAATGAATTCTGATTGGGCATTAAATCGTAGAGAAGGATTAAAATTTAATATTCAAGAATCTGAAATAGTTGATGCAGCTGCTAAGGCTAAAAATAAAACTACAGCTTTTCTTCATCTTGCTTTATCTAAGGGATTTATTTTAACAAAATATGCTGATTCACATGCTACTGCTTTTGGCGGGGCGTCATTTTATAGAAATAGAATTAATACATACAAAAAACAAGTTAATCCAGAGAATGGAAAAAAATATACAGAACAAGAAGCTGAAAAAAAGGCATTAAAAGATTGGGAAGAACTTTCTGACAAAAATCAGCAATCAGCTAGGGCTGATAAAATTAGCAGTGAACAAGCTAGTACATTGGGTAGATTTACTCTTAATTTTAATAATGTTACCCTACAATATGGTCGTTTAATGAAAACAGATGTCGTTGATTTAGCTAACGGTAGATATGAAGGGTTAATAAAAGGTAATAATTCTGTTTTAGCAAAATTAAGTAGAATACTATATTATGGTGCTATGCAAAATGCTATATTTTATGGATTACAAAATGCTATGTTTATAACTTTATTTGATGATGATATAGGAGAAAGTATTATGGATACTAAAACAGAAAGAGTTGCTAATGGTATGCTTGATAATATACTAATAGGTGCTGGTATAACCGGTAAAGTCTTAGCTACAATTAAAAACTTTGGATTTAAATTATATAAAGAAAGCGGAAAAGATCAACCTGAATATAGCGAAGCTGCTTGGGAGATTACTAGAATTTCCCCACCTGTAGATGTGAAAATGAGAAAAATTAGAAAGGCTTTGCTCGATTTAGAATATGATATGGATGAAATTAAAGAAAAGGGAATTAGTTTAGATAATCCAGCATTAAGTGTTGCTTCAAAATTTATTGAAGCTGGTACTAATGTACCTACTGATAGAATACTAACAAAAAGTTTAAATATAGAAAGCTCCTTAGAAGCCGATAGAGAGGCTTGGCAAAGGGTATTTTTACTTAGTGGGTTTAGTGATTATGATTTAGCTATAGAAGATGAAACAGATGATTATAATCCTAATATCAAAAAGAAAAAGAAAAAGAAAAAACTAGGAAAAAGAAAATTAAAATAAATTGAAAAAACTAGCGGTAGTATTATTTTTTACGTTGAGTATTACTAACGCACAAGAGATACCTAAAGATAAACAAATGCATTTTGTTGCTGGGACAATAACAGGAACATTAGGGTATGACTATGTGTATAGCAAAACAAAGAATAGAAAGAAAGCATTTGCAGCGGGTATTTTAACATCTATTGGTGTTGGTATTTTAAAAGAAAGTTTTGATGCTACACGACCTGGGAATAAATTTGATTTCAAAGATTTAGCCGCTACAACATTAGGCGGCATAACAATTAATGTTACAATAAAATTATTCGATAAAAAGAAGAAAAAAAGGAGAAGAACTAAAAAACAAAAAAAATGAAAAAATTATTATTATTATTATTAACTTTTACATTATCTTTCAATATTGTTGGACAAGAAAAAGAAAAAGGTAAATTCTTT
>TARA_R110002074_G_scaffold150809_2_pt1 | contig 17969 bp, 15 predicted proteins | sample TARA_R110002074 | Tara Oceans TARA_R110002074 (sample SAMEA4397215) | marine metagenome | biome: Polar Biome; feature: [MIX] marine epipelagic wind mixed layer (ENVO:01000061); material: water (ENVO:00002006), including particulate matter (ENVO:01000060) such as... | depth 10-100 m | reverse complement strand
CTACTGTAATTGTCCCAGCCGTAGCGTCTATACTCATGAGCCGCACACGTTCAGGTGCCTCTCTATTAGGGACACCTGTTACACGATTGTATCCAACTGGATTGATGAGTAAGTTGTATGAGACACGAGGGGTTGAAAGTATACTGGATGAGTTTGATGTGTTTTTAGTGATAGAGTAATCACCAGAAGAATAAGTAGAAGAGGTAAAGTCGACTGTAGTTAATCCGCTTTGGCCTATGAGTGTACCTATGAGTGATTGTGCAACAGCAGTACCTACTGTGATGGTTGAATTTGCCGCTGTCGACGCTGATACACTTGGTAATTCCAGTATAGTAGATATGGGTTCTACAGGTTCTTCAAATCTCCAAAGACCAAGCGTCGAATCCGTACTTACGGGTGCATAAGAATCAACGCTACTGTCGTGTGCACCTCGTGCCCAGTGAATAGCCTCGATTGTTCCTCGGAATTCACCACCCTGTCCTCCTATGGATATTTGTGTAGGGTAGATAACCAATTCGTGGTCCGCTTCAAGAAACTTAGTAGCAACAACGTCACCATTTATTCTCAGAGAGAGGTGACGTTTATTGAATACAAAGGCCACTTGTAAAAGTTCTCGATGCCCGTCATGCATAGCCCCATTGTTATTCTTGACGCCATTCAGTGCATCATAAGAATCATGAGCAAAAATAGCAGGTCGTGGGTATGTTACACCATCATAATGCGATACACTGCCATCACTTTTGGTAATGGGTACGGCACTGCTCATTGAAAATGTATTTTCATTACCTGTATCTTTGTTTCGTAACTTGACTTGAAAACTTGCAGGTGCGCTGGACGATGGTGCGCCTACAATCAGTCGCATAACGTGCTCATACTCCCATACGATACCACCTGAGTCTGGAATAATCCATGCTTCTAATGTAAATGAATCAAGCACATTGGGTATGCTCATGTCATTGACCGATGCACCTTTCTGGAAATTACCAGCGTCTTGTGAAAACTTGTGCATCGGTATGATAACCGCATCGGAAATGCCATTGAATCGCATGGCATATGTAGAGTCTGCTGATACAACCATCTCAGACACCTGCTACTTTGTGCACCATAACCAAGTCAAGGTCGGCTACGTAATAGTTCTTCCCAGCCTCCTTGCGTAAATGAAAGTTTTCAGGCAGTACGTAAATTCCGTTTGCCTTTGATTGGGAGGAAACTTCACCACTTAGCGCCTCTATGGTCGCCTTACCTATGTCTTTGAAACCATCGTAGAGGTTCTCAAGGCCGAACGCACTGAATGCCAAATCCAGAACATCGTCAACGGCTCCAAGTAATATGTCGGCTGTATCTTCTTCTTGTTCAGAATCATCAATTATGCTTTGACCGTCCTTAGATGTCTTTGAAGGAGCAATCATTGGTTTTGAAGCAGGTAATGCATTTGCTTCTGATGACTTAACAGATGGAGAGGTTGTACGCCCGTACGTTGTAAAGAAGTTTCTTACTACTGGAGTAACGGCATTAGATTGTATGAGTGAATCGTATGGTATCTGAATACCCCTCAGCAAATCGCTTGAACTTTTTGCATTTGCAAGAAGCCCCATCAATGTCTGTGCTTTATCACCTGCGCTCATTCCTCTGCCAGCCACTCCAATACCAGCAGAATTAGCCTGAATCATCGTAGTCTTTGTCAAAAGCGTCCCTATGTTTATTATTGTAGGCACTGTTATAGTTTGACCGGGACCAAGGTTGACCGTTTGGTTTACTATTTTCTGAGGTGCTTTGTCGAATACAAACGAAAAGTTTCTCGCTGGGTTAATGTACTTCTGTTGTACAAGCAGGGTGGTTGTATTTGATGACGGTATAGATACGTCAAATACATCCACTACTCGCTTGCCTCCAGCGTTATCGACTCCCGATGACAAATTTGTAATGTTGGTTGTAAGTTCTAATGCTTCTTTGATAGCGAGTGTAATTGTAGTGGCTGGGTTACCGTTATTCGGCGTCAAATGTATTCCGCCTGTTGGAACATCGATGATGACCTGACCATTTTCTATCAAATTGTGACCTGCTCTAACAGATGGTACACCTGAACCTCCCGCTAAATTAGACGTAGTAGCAACGTCCATTACCAACTTTATACCTGATTGACTAAAGTCACTGGCTGTGTTGTGTACTAAATTAAAAGCAAATGCCATAGCAGGTAATATAATCACCTTTTCGGTATTACCCGATGAAAAGGAAAGAGAAGTTACCCCTGTCTTGTATTGTGAGAAATCAAGCAGATTGACAAGCGGGGCTCCATCAGACGAAGATGTTCCAACTGCGTCGTCCTGTAAGATAAGTGACATATTCATCATCATCGAAGCCATGTTCGTATCGATACCGATACGTTGAGAGCCATCAAAAGGTAAAGGGAATGCGTGCAATTTTCTATGAACTGCCATAGTAATTTCTTCGACCTGAACTGGTATAACGAAGCGGTTGTCGCCAAACATCAATCGGACTGGTAACGACATACTTTTCACCTCATAGTAGGGAGTCAACTGCAATGAGTTTCATCGTAAAGTTGTACAGACGCTCTTGGGCGTCGTGCATTGCAGTAAAGTCTGTGACGACTGCTTTTATGCCGTTCGTGCGATGCTTGCGTGCACTTGGGTTGAAAGCAAGCGATGCGTGTATTGTATTGGCAATCCCAGTTTTTTCGTCGGAATCTGCGTCTCCAAAGGTCGTGTAGAAATTACGTTGTGAAACTGCACCATCCAACAGGTTCAGTCCGAACGTGACATCAGTCTCGTAGGGTATTTGAATACCTATAATGTAATCCCCTGTGCCTGTAACATCCTCGTCACGACTTTCTGCTATGGCCGTAAACTTGTCGGCAAAGTCAAACGCAGCGCCAACGAATGTACCGTTATTGTTTTGTTGGTAATTTTGGCTGTTTGCAACTATGCCGAGTATATCTTGCACTTTGTCACCTGCGGACTTGACCTTATTACCTCTTTTTCCACCTGAAAAAGAATGAATGACTGGGCTTATGTCTGCTGGTATGTCACTCCTAATCTCTCCTTGCGAACCTAAATTTAGAGTAAACTTCTGCGTGATGATTAACGTGGTCAGCAAATCGCTGTAGCGACCCGCAACCAAATCAACTGAAAATACATCGGATAAATCACCACTGCCTAACACAAGGTCACGGTCAGTGATACGACCCACAGTGCTCGCAGCATCGCTTTGGATAGCCTGTGCGACGATATAGGCAAGAATTTCACCGGGTGAAGTAGCCGTACCAACAGAGCGAGCCGAGCCATCAGCAAAGTTTGGAGGGGTTTTGTCAAACATATGCTTGATTGGTATAACCATGATTGGCGGGTCAGTTACCCTGTTGTAAAAAATACCATGTAGATTTATTTGTATGGTCTTATTATTCACATTGGTAGACGTAGTTATACCTGCAAATGGTGAAAAGGTGATAGTATTCGACGTAACAGATTGCACTTGACCTAACCTTGTAGTATCGTCTATTCCTACAGAAAAAGCCTCAGTTAAATCATCAGGTGTTTCAAACCACGTGCGTGGGTCACCCGAAGTTATTGAAATGGTTAGTGTCCCGTCACTATTCGCACTTATTGCGCTGCTACTTGCAGTTGTCAAATCGGTATTACGGAATAATAAACGTGGATATGCAAAAGGCTCCTTGACTGAACCACTGCGTTTTGAGTCAAAGATGAAACGAACGTAATCCCCGTTCGGAGGAACAGCAGGTCCGTTTGCAACCTGATAAGCAGCGGGTATGTGCATTTCTCTGTTATGCATTTGAAGCATAAATCGCTGTCTGTATTTTTCTTCTGCGTCGTTTGGCGTAGATGGCGGAAAAGTCGGGATAACAGGGCGGGAGTTGTTTGCAAAACCTATCGCTATTCCATTAAGACGAGAGTTTGAAGGTGTAGATGGAGGGTGCGTCACCGCTGGAGGATTAGGTCCTTCTTCACCTTGACCGGGTTCACGAAAAGGCGGCTTGTCACCACCAAATTCAATCTTGGCAGTTGCGCTTATGCTTTCTTCTTGACCGGGCTCATCTACAAAAACTCCTTGCAATTCGATTTCAATACTTGCTTGATTCAGGTCTATACCTGCATTGAACCCACCAGTAAACGGAATAGGGAATGCTGAAAAGGACCTGTGTACTTTCAAGTCCATAGTATGTACGTCGAGGTCTATGCGTTCGCCATTCTCTTTAGCAAGTCGAATAGGAACACGCTCAGTCAAATCATACACCCCGATTTAGTCCTGATGTAGATAGAGGTCCACCCATCTTCGCTCGCAGTTCTTTTGTAACCATTTCGCTGATTTCTCGTGCAAGGGCTCGCTTGTCGCTACGGTCAGTTACACCACTAACATCGATGCGAAGCGTATTGATGGTTACACTTTGGTTCATTCCAGTAGACTCGGCTGGCTGATTTCGTGGAGGGGTAACGGGATTTGCTACACGGGCGTTTGTTGTAGCGGTACTTCTCTCAGCCTCAAGCGCCTCAGATAACGGCTCCGCTGGCTTTGTGTTGCTCATCTGTCGCAAAGACTCACGTAGTGTGTCAGTCGTCGAATGTGCTGCGTTCATGACTTTGTTGAACTCTTGAATCTCTTCACGAAGTGAACGCATGTTGTTGCGTGACTTTTCGCTAAATTCAGAGAACCGCTTCATCGATTCCATCGTACCTGTGTCAATCTTGTCGTCAACCATTGTTTTCACTCCATTGGTGGGATGATGTCGTATCCCAAATAAATACTGTCACGTTGCTCAGGCTTGTCATGCTGCTGCATAACCGTAGCCCATGTGAGGAGTTGGAGGGCGTCTTTTGGTTCAAGTTCTCTCACCTCGTATAGTGTCATGGAGTAGTGGGTCATCAATAGATATTCTGCTGCTTGGTGTTGTATGCGAGGCCAGTCCTTTGGTTTCCGTCCATTCACGTAATCCCTTATTCGTCCGACCTCGCTTGTCGAAAATTTAACCAAGTCACCACCTCGGAGGGACTTGGAAGGAGGTCAGCAATCGCTGCACCGTCCTCTGCTGATAGTTTGTTGAAATCTATAGAGGGTGAGGCTGTAACCCATCGGGTAAACGCTTCCCTCCAGTAATCTTCTAAGTTGGGTTCACCACTGAGGAAAATACGTGACATAGACTGTACGTCAAAGAACGTCGCCCTTGATACTGTTATTGTCACTTCTTTACCGTCAATTTCTATTTTCATCTGTTTCGACGCTTTCGTCATCCAACTCACTCACTGTTTTATTTGAGGCAGCCTCTTCTGAGGGGGCCTCTTGCTCAGCGACCAGTGGCTCCTCGGATGGAGCGACATGTTCGCCGAACGGGTTATCTGAGACTTTACCAGCCTCAGGATTGAAAACTTCTTCTTCTTCTGCTACATCATACGCAATTTCGTTGCGTGGGTGAAGAGCAATTGTGTACTTCATTGTTTATTGCACCACCTAACAATGGAAAAGACTGTCGGTACTGATGACCTTGATGTTCTTCGGATGAATTAGAATTTTGGAGTGCAGTAACCCTTTGTCGTCAGGTACGGGTATGGGTGCATCTGTAATTACGTAGTCGTCGCAGATGATACGCATCTGTGGTGCACTACCTGTTGTACCAGTTGTGGGCTTTGTGAACACCATCTCGATAATATTGCCAGTAGAGCCGCCTGTACCTGATACCTCACGGTGCGTACGGAGTTCATGGAACAATAACGAGTCACGGATGATGACATCGATTTCCAGTTCAAACTCTTCACGCCCTTCACGGATAATGGATGCGTTACGTGTGCCGCCATACGGCACTTGCTTGAGTGTACGATTACTTGTGTCAACTGATTCGGCTACAGGTGTTCCGCCCATAGTGTGAAAGATTTCAACACCAGTCTTACCTCTCAATTCAAAAGAAGAGATGAAACCGATGTCTTGTCCGAACGCTGTGATTGTACCATTGTAGAACATAAACGGCTTCTCTGAGCCTACAGCGATACCTGATTCCTTTCGACCTGCTGCATCAGATGCCGTGTTTTGGAACAGCCTGTGTGCACGATACCTGTCACCGGGGTCTGTGGCGGGGCTTGTCGTAGCAGGCTCAAGGCGCCCAGTGTCCGTATAACACGAGAGCGCATCGAAGATGCATCGGTATTTGACTTCGGCATCGACCGTTGCATTCAGTTCCCATTCGACAACCTTGCATCCACGGAACACACGAGTCAGTTGTCTACTGTCTGTGCTTGAGCCGGGTACGTTACTGTTCTCATTACTGTACGAGCCAACATCACGGTTACGGATACTGTGTTCCATACAGAACGAAGGAAGTGTGTCGCCTGAGAAAAGCAATCGACGTACTGCGTTTGTGATTGTACCGTCTGGATTGACGTGAGGGCTGCCAGTAGCACTGGTTGATGAAAATCTAAAAGCAAATAATTGGTCATTTACTGCATGTTCATAATGAAGTGGGTCGTCTAAGAATATACGAGTAGTACCTTCGATTGCAACCACTCGACGTATCTCACTTGTGATAGTCTGTTCAAAATGATGCGAGTCGCTGGTTAGGCCACTACTTGCATGATTGTACGGCCAAAACTGACTTGATGTTCCGTCGACTGCATTGTAGTGTACCGTTGGTGTAAGCGTATCGTCATGGAAAAGAATGTAATCTCCGATAGCAATAGTATGACCAGAGAAATCTAATGATGCTACATCGACGTATGTCTGACCGGGAGTTACCGCCGCTGCTGCGGTTCTTGATTTTGAATAGGGAACAATCATTGTAGTATCATCCACAACCTCACGTCCAAGACTGTAGTACAGCCAGCGTGGATTGTTAAGGGGCATCTCCAGTTGAGCACCCTGATGGAACACACGTCCTGTTTGCTGTATAGCAGCCTGACGTCCTAAACCAATGACGTGGTGCCGGTGCATGGTAACCTTTGTGTCAGGTAATTTCATGTGTGATGCAAGGCCGATAAATTGGTCGATTTGTGAAAACTCGCTTGACAACTTAGCACTATTGTTGTGAGCAAAAGTCGAACCACTTGCGAGCGTTGGCATACCTGTTGAATGGATAAGCATAGCATCGCCAGCGTTACTTACGATACTACCTGTAGTAAATCGTGGGACGACCTTGAGTTTAGTTACGTCACTTTCTACAGTGTGGTCAACAATTGTAAACACCTTATTTGACATACCGTCAGAGTAATGACTGGTATATCCGCCTCCGCCTGCTGTTTTGTGAAAACTAATCTTCTGCCCAATCAGCATACCGACAGGCACTTTGAGTATTGGCTTTTGATATTGAAAGATAGTGCTGTTGCTGTTATGACTTGTCCCTGTAAATGTGATTGTGTTAAAGTCAGGTGTACTTGAGACATATGTTGTTGTAAATCCGCATGGCTTGGCGTGCTCTATGAAAATTCCAGTCTCGTGTCCCATGAGGACTTCGGAAACGTCACCCTTGTATGCTTGACCAACCATCTAATCACCTCATGCTATTGATTCAGCCAGTGTAACCACTTCTACTTGAAAGGTATGTCTGAATAATTTCTTTGTACGGTCACTCAAATCCGTTCGTGTTTTGAAAACCATACGGTCATAGTTCGTTGCATCACCCTTGCGAGCAGCGTGAATCAAACGACGTATCTCGTTCTCAAGGAGTTGCAAATGCGAACGACTCTTGGCCGTACGTACGTCGACTGTGATGTTGACACGTGTTGTAACGAAGTTGTACAGCAGGTCAGGGACTTCTTCGTTGTGCGCCGTCTCGTACACCAGTACGAAGTCAGAGCGTTGCAAGTCTTGACGCTTACCACGCTCAGGCGTGATTGTAGCGATGTCAGCGATAACTGGCTTGATGTTGTTACTGTTGGCTCGGTTCCAACCTTCCAACTTTTCGATGACGACGTCGAGTGCTTCCTTTACCATGACCATCACTCAAACAGAACTATCTCCTTGTATCTGTTCAAGAGTGAGTTGGCCTCTTCTTTGAACATCTGAATCTTCTGAGCAAGCGGGACGTTCTGACTGCCTTCTGGAATGAGTACGGAACGGTCGTCAGCCATCAGTAAATCGACAGCGACGAATTTAGTTGCTGCCTCTTCGATGGCCTTTTCCAAGTATCGCTCACCGTAGATGTAGGACACCTTGACAGCATTCCATTCAAAGAACGGATACGAGTTGTTGAAGTAAATAATACCCATCTCGTGGTCAATCCACCAGTCTCCCAGTCTTTTTTGCGCTCCTACTCCACTTTGTCTAACGATTGTTTCTACGCCATTATCGACTACTGTAGTTGTCTGTGTAGATTGTGCACCGATGTCGGATTGGAAGAAGTATTGAGTTATTTCTGTTCCAACAGTATCGAGTTGTGTAAGTGCTGCCCCTCCACCCAATACTGCTACGCCAGTAAAAGTTGTTGCAGTCTTACCAGTGTACTTGAACACACGTGTGTTCGCACCATTGACAATCATCAAAATTCCTTTGCTTGGGAAGTTACTCGTCTCAGAAACCGTGATAGTGGTCGAAGACGTATCATCTCTTACAGCCTCATGATAAAGTAAGTCCGTGTACACTGGAACTACTGTCGATGTGTCAGACAATCTGAAAAGAGTAGCGTGAGCAGTCGTCTCCGTCGATGCGAACGTGCCCAAAAGGGTTCCGTCTGATTGGTGTATGGTTTCTCCGGCTGTAAACGTGTGTGATGCTGAACCTGTGACCTTGATGACCTTTCGATTGTACAACTTGGTGTTAATTGCTAATTTCTCTACTGGTGATGAGAAATGTATGCGTGCTGCACCCGTGTCAGCAGCGGCCACCACTGTTCCATAAATCGTGCCGTCAGCCAAGTAAATAGGACTTGAATCAGATGCCAAGTAACCAAGATTTGAAACTGGCGCCGCTGCTGCGGTGTCTGTGTTTACGGTATTGATTACCTTGAAATCATACAAGTATTCAGTAGTCGAGATGTTTGTAACCGTAGCAGTGAAAACTATTTGATAAGACCCCGACCCTCCGCCAAACGAAGAGATTGTACCTACTTCTTCCCTGTTCTCATTGTAAACGACTTGACCTGTTGTAAAAATAGTGCTTGGGTCAGGTGAAAGTGAATGGAGGACAATAATCGTACTGCTACTAAGAAAACCATGTACAATCATGTGAGCGTCGGCAGCCGGATACATAGCGACCTCCACGTAATTGTTGAATCCGGTTAGAGCACTTGAGAAATACCCATTCGCTGTTTTTGTAGAACGTGAGCCAATCTGTGAAATGGTTAGGTTCGTCAAATCAGTCGAAGCAATCATAGTGTTCTCACCGCCTTTGGTCTGACGCATACTTGTAAGTTTCAAATGACCATTACCGTAGTCTGCATTAGCCGAGGCAAGGACTTCGTTGTGAACGCCTATGTTGCTCGATGAGCCTTCAAGAGTGAACGTAGGCGAGAACTCAACCACTGTCTTTGATACTCTATCTTCTTTGTTGATGAGGTCAGCGAGATTCTGTGCAGTGCTTACTTTGTCAAAATCAGCACGCCAATTGTTGCTCCCTGTGCCTACGCTAAGTGTTGCAACACTGCCGTTAGTCATACCGACATAGATTGAGTCACCGGCCAATTCTTCTTCGTCGACAATCTCCAAGCGTGCTTCGGCTGCGCCTATCTCACGATAGTCATCGCCTTGCCATAGTTCAAGTCGTAGAATTTGCTGTACGTTCCTGTAGAGCAATGGAGTAGTTCCGACATAATCGGTATAGTATCGACGTCGGTATGGTTTGTACGTGTCGAAGTTGATGTACTCGGCTGAGACAAGAGTCGGTCGCCAAGCGTTGTGAGTGATGTTGTCGATGCGGTCTTGTATCTCTTTGATACGTTGCTCGACGTGTGATTTCTTGACGCCTCGTGTCTTGCCGTTCGTGAATGATGCTGTGTTTTGGATGTAAGTATTCTTAGCAACAGTGTACGTAGCGGCTGTCACTGTGCCAGTTTCAAAAGGTAACTTGACACCATTGACGCTTGTAGTAGGCGTAGATATTTTCTTTTCAATTCCCATAGGGTCGTCATCAGAATAGACAAGGATAGTGTCTCCGCTTTGAAATCCATGGTCCCTATAGTCGGCACCAGTAACATACACCCCGTTTGTGTCAGAATCATGCCCTGCTAAAACTGCTTCACCCGGACCAATGCCAAGTAAGTCAGCGACTTTTTGTGCAGTCGTGTAAACGATTTCTTCGGGGTTGAGAGGGCGGGTTTCCGCTTCACCGGGTGAGAATACTACTGGCATGTGTCATCCCCTCATCTCCCGTACATGGTTCACCATCATAGACCTTGCCACCAAAGACGGTTGTGTACCGACTTCATGAGAAGGTTACCGAGTGTCATCGGGAATGCTGCTTGCTTCATATCATCGTCCTCATCTTCTTCCTCTTTTTCAGGAACTTGCATACCAAAGTCTCCGAACGGGTCACCGAATCGTTTCCTATCCTTTGCTGCTTGTGCTGCTGAATCCATCCAACTCGGTTTATCAGGAGTTTCGACTGGGGGTGCATCTGAATCGTCGAGTGTGTAATCTTCGCCTTGTGGAGCGTGTGGGAAGTCTTGTCGGACTTTACCTTTAGGAAGCCCTTGTCCGGGTTGTAGAACTGAAAGAGTTCCGTATGGCGCCGCTTCGCCTGCGAATCGAGTCTTGCTGTCCTCGATGGATTGCTTAACCTGTTCGATTGCTTCGTCTGAGCCCATACCTTGCTGGAGTGCATCTCTGAATTGTTTTCGTGCACTGACAATCTGTTGTTCTCGGATTGCTCGCTCACCGTCACTTTCGTTCTCAGGAGGTTGCTGGTTTAAGCCGAGTTGATTCATCATGTTGGAAAGTGCACCTTCTAATCTCAAATCTTCTGATTCTGCGCCCTGTCCGGGTTGGACAATCTTCGGGTCTTGACTCATGTCTCGACCCTGTCCAAACACACGCTGTGCAAGTATATCAGGCGTCAATACATCCATGTGACCAGCAGCAAGTTGTTGCTGTTGTTGAACTATCTGACGCCTGTAGTTGTCTCTGTCTCTATCGATGTCCTGTATACGTTGAATATTTTCAGGAGTTGGATTAGCGAACAACTCTTTTCTTTCTGCTTCTAACGCTACGTCACGCTTTTGAGCCGCCTGAATCATTGCTTCAAGACCTTTAGTTTTCTCTGCCATCTGAGGACCGAGGTCAAGATTTTTCATACTTGGACTTCGTTCCATATCAATCATCAGACCTTCGGCCTTGAGATGGTTCAATAGATTTGCAGCGCCCTGTTGTGGGTCGTCTTGGTGCAGTTGCATCATACGTTGCATTGCTTCTTGCTGAGCACCGGGTCCACGTCCTATGTCACCTGCGTCTTGTCCCAGTATAGCACGTTGGAAATCGGCTAAACCGAGTCCACCTTTTCGTCCTTGACCGCCAAACTGACCGTCACGTGCACCAGCCGATGCACCGCCCAGCATTCGCTGTAGATACTGTTCTACGTTTAAGTGAGTCTTAGGACCATGCTTTTCCATTTCAAATTGAGCATCGTCTACTCGTGCTTGATGCTTGTATGCATCGTTTTGTATGATGTAACTAAAGTTTTCAAGTTTTTCAGCCTCTGCTAAGTCATCAGACGTAGGTTGAGTCTCTTTCATTCTTTCGTATTCATCATCAGTCATACCACTACCCTCGTACGACCATTCGGATTCCCGTGGGCGATGCTCAGGGTTTCTCAAAAAGTATGCTCTGCGGTCTAAAAATTTAGATTTAGAATTCAATTCTTCTAATTGCTGTGATGCCTGTTGGTGCTTTATTGTCGCATCTTGTAATTTTCTTGGACTGCCGTAGAAAAGAGGATGCTGACCAGTTGGGTCGTGGAGTATAGTTTCAGAACCAAACCCACCAAACCCGCTATCAGTACCCATTTGAACAGTCTTTGCTCGACGTTCATCTTCGCCCTCAAGTTGAGGTTGCAAAAACTTTGCACGTTCTGCGGGTTCCATACCACGTCCAAGCGAGGGTCGAGTTTCTTCTTCTCCGATTCTTTCAGGAGATTGAAGAGGCTTTTCTGGTTCTTCGCCTTTGCCACCCCCACTCATGACATATTGTTCCGCCATTCGCCTCATTCGACCTTCATCCATGTCAGGGTTCATTCGACGCATACGTTCCATGCGTTCTTCAATCGGTTTACCAATAAGTTCGTCGTGCTGCTGTGCAACCGATGTAGCGTCCTCTTCACCCATACCGCTGGTCATAAGATGTTGAATCTTGGACTGCATGTCTGTTCCGGGCGCATCTTTCAAACGACTTCGTAGTGTGTCAAGTAGTGCTTGTCTCATAGGGTCCTCAGGGGCTTTTCGTATTGCTACTCGCATACTTATTCCTCCTTTGTTCCTAAATTGAAATCCATTTTTGTTCCGCACGTTCGGCAGTTATCGACCCAGCAAAAGTAGAGCATACCACAGGAAGTGCAGCGAGTGCCTGAACCGATGTTCAGTACGTCGCCTGCCTTGCGGGTTCGTATGCGTTGTTTGCTTACGACGCCTTCAAGGGGCTTCTCTTCGTTAAAGACAGAACCTGCACCGTATGATTCTGCGAGGCGTATGCCACGCTTCTCAAGGCGCTCGATTTCGTCGAGTCCGAGTGTTGCTGCGTCCATCTCTTACTCACCTCAAACCGTGTAGGTAAGTAGGAAGTAATGCTGTCCGAGCGACGTAAACGGTTCAACGCTAACGAGTGCTGTTGTGCTTGCCGCTGCTACTCCAAGAGCACCTGTGCCACCCGTGGCTCGTAGGTCCGCTTGAATTGCTGCTGTCGCTGTACCGTCAGCCATCTGTTGAGGGGTGTAAGGACCGATTACTCGGTTACCATAGCCACTTAGAACTGCCAAGGTGAATCACCTCAGCGCTTTCCTAATGCCCAGTAAGTACCGCTTACGTTAGCACCTGTGACCAATGTCAAGGTTGTGCCTACAGTTCCATCAATTTCAGTAGTGTGTACTGGTGCTGATGCTGCGTTACCGTTTGAGCCTGCTGCAAATATTTGACTTAGTTGCTCCGATAGGTCGATGTCGCCTCCACTTGAACCACCATCGTTGATGAAAGTTCCAGTGACAAGGAGTAAATCTCCCAAGTAGTGTGGTCGTGCGTCAATTGTTGTTGTAAATCCCATTATTGTTCATCTCCTGTTGTTTGTGTTTCTTCTGCTACTTCTTCGACTGGTGCTTCTTCGACAACTGGTGTTGGTTCAGGTGCTGGAGGGTTGAGTGTTTTTCCAACTAAGCCTAATAGTTTGGCTTTGGTTGCATATCCACCAACGGATTCTCCACGGCCTGTGAGCCATGTCATGATGTCTTTCTTAGTCCAACCTTCATCAGGTAGACCGTCTGCTCCTTCGTCGACTGTCACTCCTCCGTCTCCTTCGATTCGCCAAAAGCGATTCATTAGAGACTTGCGGTTTTCGTCGAGCCATGCTTGAGAAACTGTCATTGGAGTTTCTCTAATCGCATAGATTCGCTTCATACCGGGAACCCTACGTTCATAGTAAGGACCAAGTGAGGTTATTGTAGGCAGAAAAAACCACCTCAAGCGCCGAGTAGTAGCACAGTAACCTGTACTACTTGATTTGCTACTTCGGAATCCAAGATAAGACAAGGCAATGCTCCACCTGTTGCGAGAGGCGCAGTATCATCGTCTGCACCTGTCAAACCTGTGTTCGTCATTGTGATTGTAATGTCCTTTGCTGCTGTTGCCGAAGCGTATCCGACAATTCCAAGAATCTTTGAAGCCCCTGCTGAAAACAATAGAGGTTCTACTGTTGCCGCTTGAACGACGTTCACCGTGAAGGTGACCATTCGCAGACCGCCGACAGCCGAGCCGTCGCTATTACTTGCGTTGAAGCCAGTAAGGGTACCGGGGTAAGAACCTCCGGAGTTACCGTTCAACCAGCCTGTTTCATCTACTGGTGTTCCTTGTCTCATGTCAATGTCAGCGAGAATGTCAACGAGCGTGAAGTCGCTGTCTGCTACTTTGATACTTAGTCCTTTTTCTGTGGTTGTTGTTGTGTCTACCATATTTTTCATCTCCTGTTAATTTGATTCTCCATTAGCCTCACTTCAAGTCTCGGATTGAACCGTGACCTCCAAAGAAAGTTGTCCATACTTCACCCATAGTGCGGTAAAGTCCCTCTTGACCGAGGCGGTTAATGGCGAATGGGTCACCGGTTTCAATACCAGACTCAAAGTATTGAGTTGGTTTTGCAACACTAAAGTGTAGGTAATCAGTGTCCAAGAAGTACATACGGCTGATAGCATCAGTCTGAACGTCCTTGGATGGAATGATTGGAACACCGTTGTATGTAGCAACAATGAAACCTGCTTCAACACCGGGTACACCCTTTACACCGTTGAAGGTTGGGGTGACTCTCTTTTCTTCCATGAATCTTTGTTGGGATTGTAGAAGTTGTTGAATTCTCATCAATGTGTCGTATCCAGTGAGGATAACCTTAGGGTTTCCACCACGTACCCAAATCTTCTGGAAGATGTCGTCGAGGTGGTCAAGGCTGAGTGTTCTGTCAGTTCCGCTGTTTTCGTTGTGCTCAGCGAGGGACCAAGAGTTTCCACTTCGGTCGATGCTGTAGATGTCGTTAGTAGCAGCGGTGTCACCAGTTGTGACACGGTCAAGAGACTCGTAGTCGTTGCCAGCAGCAGTTCCTTTGTCTTGGAGAAGCATCTTGTTGATTTCCTCAGCGTGGTGCTTACCCATTTCTTCTTTCAGAACACTGCGAATGTCGCCAAGTCCGTCATCCTTGTCGTTAAGGAAGATAGCAGTCTCAGACATATCGAATGTGTGTGCGATGGTCTTAGGCTTTGCAGCAATGTGCTGGAAAACTGGCTTGGTGGTGTCAGGTAGAGTACCGTTCTCCGCAATTCCGCCACCTTTGGAGGAATCAGGACGAGCGGTTACAACACGCCATCCACTTCTGTCCCAAGGTTTCTTAGGTAGAATTGAAAATGCGTTGAACTCTTGGTTGAGTTGTGACCAGACCTTGCGTCCGTAGATTGCTTGGTAAGTACCAGCAGTCGTAGACAGCATAGGTGCGTCGGCTTTCAGAAGTTCGCTGCCTGAGTAGTGGAAGCCCATGTTAGAGCCTGCACCATAGTAGTAGCGTTCCATGTCGGTTATTGTTCTTAGATAGTTTCTTGCCATTCTTAATCACTCCATTCATTGGTTGAAAATACTTCCTGCGAGGCTGTGCACCTCATCCCAAGACATGTTGCCCATGTCAACGGTGGAAGGAATATTTACGTTAGAAACAGCAGACTTTTGGATACTTGTTCCAACAGAGCCACTGCCAAGGCTGTCGATTCGCTCGCTTAGAGCAGAAACGGCCTTTTCGATGTTAGCGAGTGGAGCACGAGCGTCGAATGCTTGTGCTTGTCGGCTGTGAGCCTCATCTCGCTGTTCTTTTGCAAGGCGGTCAGCGAAAACTTCACTGAGTGTGCCTTTGAGTTGCTTCTCGATTGAAGCAGCCTTGTAAGCAGAGTATGCTTCTTCAAGTTGTGCTGCACTCAAATCTTCTGGTGAAAGGTAACCTTTTGCAACGTCGGCTTTGGAGCCGCTGTTGAGTTTACCGATTGCGCCAGTTGATGGGTTGCCACCTTCTTGGACTCGTCCTTTGGATTGTCCAGCGAAGTAGGTAGCACCATCGACTGAGGATGTGTTGTCGAAGCCACCAAGTTGTGCCTTCTCAAGTGCATCGAAGTGAGAACGAGCGCCGTTAATATCAACGCCACCCGATTTGAGTGTGTTCTCCATCCAGTGCAAGTAGTCCTGTGTGATAACATCAGAGAATTCAGATTTCTGCTCGTCGGAGCCGTACATCTTTTCTTCTTTCTTGTCATCGGCCATTTCTTTGCCTTTGTCATCATCCTCGTCGTCGTCTTTGTCTTTCCCTTGAAGGAAAGCAGGCATCTTTTTATCATCCTCGCCCTTTTCCATTACGTCAAGACGGGTGTTTATGCGGTCCAAGACGGACGACAGTTCGCTCATTGTGTTCATGTCTGTGTTTTCAGTCATTGTTGTGTCCTCCTTCAATATACGGAATGTCGCCTCCGGGTTAATACCTTTTTCACAAATCGTTACCTCGTGAAGTTCCAGTTTAGAAATCTCGGTGTAATCACCGTGTTTCTGGTCGGCTTTCTTCATTCTCTTGAATGCTTGTCCACCGATACTGAAACCCCTAAGGGCGCCTTTGCGAATTTCATTGGCTACTTCACGAGCCTTTTCGATGTCATCACGTACTTGGATGACAACAAAGAGTCCAGCGTCATCGACACCAGACTTCCAAAGTCGTCCACTGCTGTCAGTGTACTCTGGAATAACACTTCCAACTTGAATGTTGGAGTGTGCGAGTTGTACGTTGCGGAATCCGTCCGCCTTCATGAAGCCGTCAAATGCACCCTTAAGTGCACCAGTTGTAATGAGGTCACCTTGTTTGTCGACCATCTCAACGCTTGCATAACCTGCAATGACGAGGTCACGGTCGCTCTTCAAAAGCGATAGGGTTCCACTGCTCTCAAAACGAGAGGTTTGTAGTGGCGATGCCATGACCATGCTATCCCTTACATCTGTCATTCTATATAGTTAGATATGGTATACAGCCTTGTCCTCTGTAAGTTCTAACTTACTATCAACTTCGTCGACGTCTTTCGATTCTTCTTCCTTATCCTTCTTCTCACGCTCAACATCACGGACATCGTAGTCAGGCATAGTTTTCGCATCATCAGGGTTTGTAGGTCCTGTAGGTGACTGTATAGGTGTACCTACGTCTATACCAAGTCCTTTGGGACCAGCAGATGACATACCTACTTGACCTATACCGCTCTTGGATAATAATTTTTCAAGGAGTTCAGCGCTCTTCTTCATGACTTTGACTTTCTCTTTGTCCCACGTACCAGTACCTTCAATCTTCTTTGGAGGTATGAGTGGCTTGCCGTCGTTCTTGCTTTCGTGTACTTCGGCCTTATCCTCACGTTCTTCTATAGAGAAGTCGCCTTTGAGCATAACACCAGCAACGGGTGACCAGAAGGGTCGCTGGCTTTCAGCCAAACGAATAAGATAACCATTGTCTGCTACAGGTGTGTGTACAGTCCAATACTGACCACGTGTCGTAGCCTTGTAGAGAACATCACCTGCTTCAAACGAAACTCGGATGTGCCTATCACTTCTATAGATACTGAGTGGGCTTTGGTCGAAGTCAGCCTTTGCTAACATAGCAAGGCTCTCTGTACTAACGAGTGGTTCACCTTCCGCCTCACCTTCGATTTGAGGTGCGTGTACGGTATACACCTTTTGATTCTCAGATGCGTGACCTTCTGTTACATTCGATACGTTGACTTTGACATAGTCTCCAACTTCATACTTGTCAGGTGAATTGAATGAGGCTCCGATGTCCATGTATATGTCATCTTCAATCTTGACCGCTCGGTCGCCTAAGTCCTCTCCGTGTATGATTGGACCTGTGCCAAGTCGATACACGTAAGGCGATTCGCCTCGTCGCTCAAGAACCATGAGTGTGACATCGTTACCTTTCTGATACAAGACCCACTTAGGATGGCGAGCCTCTCCTTTCATGTATGTGGATTTAGCATCACGTAGGATAACACGGTCGCTGTCAATGTTCTTGATAGCGTCAGCCAGTCCTACGTCATCTGTGAGTTTTGTGTCAGATGCGCTTGGTGCGTCAATACCTTCGACACTTTCCAGTGCACCACGCAAGAGTTTGATTCTGTCCTGAATCGGTATGTCGTGTACCTCTTTGTCATCAAACTCTACGACTTCAAAGATGTAGAGTCCTTTGTCTGTACGGATGACATCGACAACGAAGTCTTTGTCAGACACTTGCTTGAATGCTTTCTTTTCTTCATCAGTAAGCGAACCCTTACTC
>TARA_R110002074_G_scaffold144499_3_pt1 | contig 17972 bp, 26 predicted proteins | sample TARA_R110002074 | Tara Oceans TARA_R110002074 (sample SAMEA4397215) | marine metagenome | biome: Polar Biome; feature: [MIX] marine epipelagic wind mixed layer (ENVO:01000061); material: water (ENVO:00002006), including particulate matter (ENVO:01000060) such as... | depth 10-100 m | reverse complement strand
CCTGCGACTAACAAGGTACGAATAACGGCACTGGCTGCAAACAACTTAAAAGTGAGGGTAGTATAATGAAGCACAGTCAAGCTGAGTTGCAAAGGATCGTAGCAGGGTCGCAGGCAGTCCAAGAGTTCGAAGCAGAGACAGCAGCTATGACATCCTCCTACTCCCAAGCCGAGATAGACACCTTCTCTACACAGGAAGCAGAGGCTAAGGCGTGGTCGTTTGATGACACAGCCCCTACGCCTCTACTGGACGCTATCATCTCTGAGTCTGGTGTTACCAAGGCAGAGATTGTGATGGCTGTGTTAGGCAAGGCTGAGGCGCTGAAGGGTGCTGTAGGCGCAGCTATTGGTCGTAAGAAGAAGAAGCAGAAGGATGCTAAGTCGTGATAGACAAGGAGTGGCACTTGGACAAGAGTTTATCTGTTGGACATATATTAACTACAGCGATTTTGTTCGCCTCTGCTGTTTCAGCGTTCTACAGCTTGTCTACAAGACTCTCTGTAGTAGAGGACAGGATCATTAGCATACTAGAGAGCCAAGTGCGGATTGACGCAGCACAGGACGCCAACCTAACACAGTTTAGGGATGACATGAGAGACATGACTGTAGACTTAAACGCCAAGCTAGACATCATAACGGCGCACCTACTAGAATGAGTAACTTCAACAACACTTTAAAGGTGGAGGTGGTAGACGGTGGCTGGAAGCTGCTAGAGCCTCTCCCTTATAAGTCAGACATTCTAGGCAGGATAGTCATTGTACCGGACAGGTACGTGACAGACCTAGCCAGTGTCCCAAGGCTAATGCGCTGGTTAGTCCCAGTAGCTAACGCTAAGAACAGAAGAGCCGCTGTAGTCCACGACTGGCTCTGTAGTGAGAAAGTACAGAAGAAGATGGGCATTGACCAGCGTAAGGCTGACGAGGTCTTTAGAGAGGCTCTCAAGGTCTGTGAAGTGGGCTTTATCGGACGATGGGGCATGTGGATGCCTGTTAGAAGCTTCCAGTCAATCAAGGGGATATTTAAATGAAACTTATATACGCAGCACTCTTACTAAGTATGTTAGTAGGATGCGCTCAGCTTAACAGCCTAGAGATTACAGCCGAGGACAACGCTATGGCGTGTCTAAAGGGTAGCACCAACGCTGCTGGTTCTTTCCTAGGCGCTAACGTATCTGGCATTACAGTAGAGCTACCGGCCTCTGTGGACACCTCTGGCTGGACTGCTGAGGACTGGAAGACACTAGCGGAGTTGTGTGATTAATGAAGAGACAACTAGCACAGGCACGTCCTACAGACACAGCAGCAGTTAGTGTTTGGACACCAACAGAAGCTGCACCGTACAGGATTGTACTGGTTAGCATCTGTAACGTGACAACCAGCTCTGTCGATGTCAGTCTGTTCCACGATGTAGACGGTACAACCTACGATGAGTCAACAGCTCTCGTATGGAAGCACACGCTCGTAGCCGGTGAGATACTATGCTACGAGAGTGAGATTAGCGACTACAGAGCCGCTGGTAACTTGGCAGTTCAGTCTAGCGTTAGCAACGCTGCTACCTTCTCCGTCTATGGAGAGATACAAGGAGAGCGTGTATAATGGCTATAGTGAAGATTAGCGAATCTAGCACAGCAACACTCACCACTGATTCAGCCGCTAACATTGACATCGCTAAACAGACAGTAGAGACAATGGAAGAAGTAAGAGGCAGGCTCGACATACTAATCAAACACAACGAAACAATAACCAGTGAGATTTTCACTGAAGAGGATATAGAAGATGACAGTTATTAGAGACCCAAACAGCGGCAACGGACAACACGTAGACGAAGACAACCGCGCACACGTTAATGCTGTAACGCAGGGACAAGACGAGGACGGTCTACATCATGGTAAGGCTTACACCATCAACACAGGCAGTATCACACTAACTGACGCCGTAGACACTCCAGTTCTGTATATAAAGAACAACGAGGTTGATGACTTAATCATATCCGTAGGGTCTGTAGGTCTGAGCGCATCGACAGGCGGTACTGGTAATCAGCAGCCTATCGTTACAGTTGTTCGTGGCCCTCGCGGCGGCACAATCGTCGACAACGCCACTGCTGTTGACATTAAGGCTAATAGAAACTTCGGCAGCGCCCTTACCGGTGACAATATTATAGCCTATAAAGGTGTTACTGGTAATACCATGTTAAACGGTGCTGATATGGCTATCTTCTGGATGGACGCTGGCACTGTATTAAACGCTAATGTTAATATACTTATACCGCCCGGCTCTTCTATAGGTGTTAACCTTAAAGCAAGCGGCAGCAACACCAGTATGAATGCTTATGTTAGTGTAATCTGTCACCTCGACACTGACCACTCAGCATAATGAGTCTTAAAACTCACTTAGTTGGCGCTGACAATGACACCTCTGTTCAGGTAACACAGAACAGAGAACTCCTTGTCAACGTCAACCATGACCCAGTTATGCAGGCAGCTCGCCGCAGGCCGTTCAGACAGTATTTCACTGATGACGGCTTGATTACGGGCAGTAACGATATGGGCGTTGACGGTTCAGTCACTAATGTAGACTTCTGGGTACCTGCTCACCCGACCAATGACAGGTACATTAGTCACATTAGCGTTGCCGTTGGTTATGCAGCAACAGGACAGCCTAACGAGTGGGCTGATGGAGCTGCGTTAACTAACGGAACTAAGCTATTCTTTGAGCAGGCGCTCGGTGCGGTGGACTTACACGAGGGCTTGAAGAACAACCAAGACTTCTTCAGGCTAGACAGCAACGCTATTGCCGCTAACTGGGAAGTCCGTCACGTCAACGCAAATAACGACTACGGTTACTTCATCAGCTTCGATCTAACTAAGTTTGCTCACCCCTTCGGTATTAAGCTAGACAGAGCCACAACGCAGCGTTTAGCGTTCTGTGTTCAAGACAACGCCTCAGCAGCAGTATCATTCAATGCTATTGCTTCTGGCTTCGACAGGTTTGACGATTAACCCTTGACATTTAAGCACGAACGTGGTACACTAAGCAGCTCAGGAGCAGCATGACAACCATAGCATTTAAGGGCGACATAATAGCAAGCGACAGCAGACTCACACAAGGCGATGTAGTCTTGGACGATCAGTACGATAAGAGACGAGAATGCAACGGGGTACAGTTCTTTATAGCAGGCAACGTAACAGACGATGAGCAAGTCATCTCATGTTACTTTGAAGGCGAGGATGTCATTGAAGACGTCGAAGGAACACCGTGTGCAGAGTTCATCATTGCAGACGGGTTAGACGTTTACTACGGAGGCATTGAAGTCCACGGCTTCTGGAAGATGAAAATACGAACAGGAACACCATACGCCATTGGCTCAGGTGCTTCATACGCTCTAGGAGCTATGGATGCAGGTGCGACGGCTAAAGAGGCTGTGAAGATAGCTAGTAGAGATGTATACACTGGCGGAATCATTCGCACACACAAATTGAAAGGTAAGAAATAATGCCAGTTGCTACTGATATCTACGGCGCAAGAAACCCTGTCTTTGACGACATATTATATCAATTGTCTCAGATGGATAACGACACTGAGGGTCAATTTGAGGTTGCTGAAACCAAGGAAGCCCTATTCTCCACGGCTGTTGCGTCAATATTAACAGCAGGTCTGACAGAAGCGGAGGCGGCTGAGGCTACAGCGCAGCTTCTACAAAGAACACAGTTTAGTATAGATGCCGTCGCTCAAGTGACCGGTATGGATAAGGACGCCTTGGCTGAGACAATGGCTAGGAACGGCTTTGACGCCCGTGGCAATGCGGCGGAGATAGTAGACGTATCAGGAGGTGATCCCTTTGGTGACTCCACCGTACTAACTCCAGCAGAGATACAAGCTAAGGCCGACGCTGACGCTGCTGCTCTTGCTAAAGAAGCTGACGACAGGAACCTTATACAAAGGACAGGCGCTAAAGTTGGAGAAGCTATAGACAGTATATTTCAGACACTAGGGCTTCCTAACCCTTCTAAGATCATCGGCGCTCCTAATACCTCCACAGGCACTGTAGTGTGGGGACAAACCAGTGGCGCTCCTATCATCAACACAGGCACTACAGGCGCTGGTACACAGACAGGTGTTACCACAGGCAATGCAGCCTTAGACGCTGTTCTAAACAAGGTTACAGGCGTTCTGACAGGCCGTATTGAGGCTGGAGACGTTATTAACTCTCAGACAGCCAAGGATATACTGATCGCTACGGCATCGGAGCAGACAGGAATAACCGCAGAAGGAATAGAGCAATTGATTGAGGCTGGTGGAGATCTTACAAAGATCAATACTACAACCCTCTCAGAAGATGATGCTACAAAGATCGGTGTAGACTTGACAGGCGGTGGTATTACTGAAGGTCTTATACCGACGGCTAACACAGGGGACGGCACAACAACTGACGGCCCTAATCCTGTTGTCACTGGGGGCGAGGGCGGCGGTCTTATACCGACGGCTAACACAGGGGACGGTACAGCCCTTAACGGCCCTAATCCTGTTGTAACAACGACTACGGACGACGACAAGCTGACGCCTGTTGTAACAACGACTACGGACGACGACAAGCTGACGCCTGTTGTAACAACGACTACGGACGACGACACGCTGACGCCTCTAATCATAGGCAACCCTTTCGAGGAAGGCGAGTCTTCGCCACCTGATACAGAAGAGCCTCCAGTGCTAACACCGACTATAACGCCCCCCGATGACCCCGCAGGAAGCGGCGCTGGCTTTGGCTTCGGACGCTCCTCCGGAATGGACACACACAACATGTTCCCAGAATTCACAGATTTCAAGCCCAACCTATTATCGAGGCTATTTAGACTATGACATACCTAGAAGCGATTAACCAAGTAATGCGTAGACTACGAGAGTCTGAGGTATCTACTTACAATGAAACCACATACAGCACCCTTATAGGTGACTTCGTTAATGATTCTAGGCAGTATGTCTCAGAGAGATGGGACTGGCTGAGCCTTGAAGAGAAGATCACTATCACTACATCGTCTGGGAACGACACGTACGCGTTAGATGGCGCAGGCTCTGGCGGTACACTGACTCAGTTGATAGACATCACTAACAACACAGTCTTAGTAGAATGGCCTATAGACTACATCCGACAGGAAGAGAACATCAGCTCACCCGCTAACGGCAAGCCTACTCACTACGCCTACGTCGCACCCGCTGCTGACTTAGACCCACAGATCAAGCTCAGAGTTAAACCAGCCGGTGAGTACACGCTGTACGCTTACATAGACAAGAGTGACGTTGCGCTCACAGCCGATACAGACGTATTAACCATTCCATCACAGCCTGTAGTACAGATGGCTTATGCACTAGCACTAGACGAGAGAGGCTCCACAGGAGGTTCTTCAGGACGTAACCAGCATGGACTAGCTGAGACTTACATAGCTAACGCTATCATGGCAGACGCAGAGAAGCGTCCAGCCAGTACAGTCTGGGAAGTCGCTGGAGACAACACTCACCTAACTAACTGGAATCAATAATGTCTAAGTTAGAAACGATTGTACTAGCTTCTCCGGGATTCTGGGGATTAAACACTCAGGACAGCCCACTCGATATGGACGTTCGGTTTGCTGCTGATGCTAATAACTGTGTGATCGATCGTAAGGGTCGTATAGCAGCGCGTAAGGGAACCACACTGGTTAGCACTAACGGCGCGGCTGTGTTAGGCTCCTCTACTGGTATCGAGTTCATGAGTGAGTTCCTACAGGAAGACGGCACTACGGTGCAGTTCTCTGGCGGCAACAACAAGCTGTTCACAGGCACTACCACTCTAGTTGACGCTACTCCGGCAGCTACAACAGTTACGGCTAACAACTGGACAGCCACTACACTCAACAACAAGCACTACTTCTTTCAGTCTGGACATGATCCACTGGTCTATACACCCAGCGGTGCTATCACAAGAGTACAAGACGAAGGAACATACACAGGTACGGTTCCGGCAGGTGATGTATTACTAGCCGCCTTCGGTAGACTATTCGTAGCTTCTACAACGGCTGACAAGTCTACTGTTACATGGTCTGACCTGCTGTTGGGTCTACAATGGACTGGAGGCAGCTCTGGTAGCATCAACCTACGCAAGTTCTGGCCTACTGGTTACGATGAAGTAACTGCACTGATCGAGCATAACAACAATCTTATCATCTTCGGTAAGCGTAACATCCTGATCTTCAGCGGTGCTGACTCACCCTCTACAATGGAACTAGCAGACGTCATCGAGAACATAGGCTGTGTAGCCCGTGACTCAGTACAGTCTACTGGACAGGACATCTTATACTTGTCAGCTTCTGGTCTACGCACACTAGGCAGGACTATACAAGAGAAGTCTGCCCCGATTGGTGACGCTAGTAAGAACACTAACGACGACCTCAAAGCCGTCTACTCCGTAGAGACAGGCAACATACGCGGGTTGTACAACGAGGAGCGTGGTTTCTATATCCTTAGCTTCCCTTCCAGCGGCGTTAGTTATGTGTTCGACGTGAGGTATCGCCTAGAAGACGGTTCTATGCGTATCACGACATGGGACGGCTTGACACCTTATTCCCTTGAGCGTACAGACGCTGGACTGTTCTACATAGGCACGTCAGGCGGTATAGAAGCCTATGGTGGCTTCCTAGACAGAGCAGCAACGACGTACACAATGGACTGGTTAACTCATCCACTGAGTTTTGATTCTCCAGGATCGTTGAAGTTTTTAAAAGATATACAAGTTACATTCGATAATGGTAGTGGTTATAGTCCAGTAGTTAAGTGGGCATGGGATTACCGCACAAGTTATACTAAACGTACAATAGCAATACCTGTTAATAACATAGCTGAATACGGAATAGGAGAGTACAACATATCAGAATACTCCGACTCCATAGCCTTGTTAGCAAAGTCAGCATCCGCCGGTGGAAGCGGTAGAGTGTTGACAGCTGGTATGACCATCATAATAAACGGCGAATCATTTTCGATTCAACAGTTTGAGTTACAAGCAACTATGGGAAGGGTTCTATAATGGCATTTTTCGATGATTTTGGTGGCCTACTGGGCGGTCTGACACAAGCAGGCGGCGCATACTACGCTGGCGAGAAAGGCATTGAGGCTGCTGAGAAGTCTGGAACAGACGCCTTTAATCTTACACAAACACTGGGACAGGATGTAGTAGAGCAGTCTAAGTTTAAACCCTTCGCCCTTACGTCTAACATAGGCAATGTTAATGCTACTAGAGACGCCTTCGGTAATCTGAATACACAGCTGTCATTGAGTGACGCGCTTCAAGGCGGTCAGGACGACACCTTCTCAGCTATGGCGGGTATACTAGGTAATGTGACAGGAGACCAAAGCGCTAGAGAAGGCGACGTATTCGCTAAGCTAGAAGCCATGATGCAGCCTGACAGAGAGCGTGAGCGACTCGGCCTAGAACAGAGACTGTTTAATCAGGGTCGTACTGGCGTGTCTACATCGGCTTTCGGAGGAACACCAGAGCAGCTGGCAATGCAGAAGGCCATTGAAGAGCAACGCGCAGGAAGCGCAGTTCAGGCAATGAACATAGCTAACACAGAGCGTCAACAAGGTTTTGATAGCCTAACAACACTGGGCAACCTAGCAATGCTGCCGCAAGAGCAGCTTAATCAACAAGCTAAGTTTGCGTCACAGATAGCTGGGGATGAGAACGTAGCAGCTAGACAGGGCGCCACAGACATGGCAGCTCTAGGCAGGACTGGTATACAAGCCAAGCTCGGTGGAGACACCAACGCTGCTAACATCAGACAGACACAGATGGAGGCATTGATAGCTGCTATTGGAGGTACTCCAGTGAATGCAGATGGCTCCGGAGGCTCTACAGGCTTCTTAGAACAGTTAGTGAACGGGTGGCAGAACAGGAACAACCCAACTGGGCCGCTAAACAGTGGTGGAACAGCTCCCGGAACGTCCGGTTTTATTGGCCCAGCACAGAACACTACGCAGGCAAACACACAGGCCTTCATAGACAGCTACTTAGCAAGCATTGGAGGTTAGACAAATGGCTATAGACATCAGTAAATTATTCTCGGACATCACCGGCCCAGCGAACACAGACTTAGTAGAAGGAACGGCTAGACTTAACGCTATGGATACTCCCGGCGGTATGGCTGCGCTTCTATCACCACAACGTGCTAGAGCTATGCGTCAAGGCTTGGGAGGCTTGTTTGGCGACCCAGCAGGCGGCATGACTCCACAGGAACAAGTACCGGAGGCTATGCGCGGGTTAGATATAAATGATCCTAACAGTATTGCTCAGGTTATTCGTAAGCTAAACGCTGTCGGGGCGACTAAAGAGGCTTCCCAGCTAAAGCTAGGTCTTGATCAGCTATTGGCTGAGAATGCAAATGCGGCTGCTGAGTTGTTAGTGAAACAGGATACGGTAGCGACTCGTAACAGAGAAGCAGATAATCAGGCAGATCAAGTTTTAGTTAACGAAACTAACGCGGCTACTGCTGAAGGTCAACTAGCGCAGGAGATTATTAGAGACGGACAAGACGTTATAGAAGCCGATGAAGCGGTTAGACAATGGAACCTAGAGCGTAATGATCCAACAGCATCTACTACGACTCTAGGCAACTCTACTCCTGCGTCAGTTGCAGAATATCTTGCCGCACACAGAGCAGCAACGACTCCTGAGGGGAGAGACAAGGCATTCCAACTTCTTAGAGAGAAGCCTCAGAAGGGCTGGATTTACAAGAAGGATGGAGATAAGTTAGACAGTAACGGTAATCAAGCATACTACCAGTATCCTGCCGGTGCTGAGGAAGAGCGCATAAATGATAAGAAAAATGCTAGGATTAGCGCAGGACACCAACAGAGACGTTCATCGCTCAATGTAGTTAACACTATGGGTAGGATGATTGAGCAGGTTGAATCAGGAGACATAGCTACAGGCGTTACAGGCATACTCTGGAAGCTAATACCGGGGACTAAAGAGTTTAGTTTCCAAGGTGATCTATCAGTCGTACTGGCTAACTTAGGCTATGAAGGTTTAATGGCAGCGAAGAGTAGTTCAGAATCAGGAGCCTCTGGGTTCGGTCAGCTGACAGAGAAAGAACTAGAATTACTACAATCGTTAGATGCTGATCTCAAGTCAGGCGTTGGTATGGATGAGGCAACTCTAATCTTTAGGTTAAATCAAGTGCAGGAGTCATTTCAGTTTAGACATGACTCAGCCAAAACAGACTGGACAATCGATGAAATTATTGGCAGGGTTCCTACACAGTTCCCTGATACTTCTGTAAAACCGATAGGGACAATAATAGCTAACGACGCTGGTGAACGGCAGATCAAAACAGCAACAGGATGGGAGCCAGTACAATGAGCGAACACGACATGCCAGCAGGCTTCAAGATAGTTGAGAACCCTCCAACGCCTAATAATGATGGTGGTGGGCTACCAGCAGGCTTCTCGGTACAAACGCCTACACCACGCGCCCCACGCGCACCCGTAGATAACAGATCGCAGTCAGTAGGGAATGTTGCTATGGAGGGCGTAACAGCCGTGAACCGCATAGGAGCCGCCGGCTTAGACGTAGTTACATCTCCTCTACAGTTCTTGCTACAAGCAACAGGCGTGGATATTCCTAGCTTTAGTAGTGGAGTGCCTGAGAAGGGCGCTTACGCTGGAGAAGGATTAGGGACAGAAGCTGTTAATGACGCAGTAGAGTTTGCATCATGGGCAGTGCCTATCGGCGCAGGCATGAGAGCGTCCTCTAAGGCTATTCAACAAGCAACTATGTTGGGCGAGGGAACTGTAAAGAAAATACTTACATCGATGGGTCAGACCACCTTGCGTAAAGACGTAACAGGCGGAGCAATCTCAGGAGTAGCAGGAGTAGGTACTGGAGAAGTAGCCGCACAGTTAGGCGGTGAAGAGTGGAGAGGTACTGGGGAGTTCATAGGTCAGATCGTTTCTCCCGCAGCTTGGAACCTTGCTACAGACAAGATAGTACAGTCCGTTGTTTCAGCAGCTCCTACAACGGCACACCTACGAGGTGCTTCTAAAGCACTCTACAGCCTACTAGACGATGCAAACCTCACAGCTAACGCAGACTCTGTAGCGAGAATGAGTTCTCAGCTAACAGCGTTCACGGCTGACAAAGGTCTAACAGCAGCAGCTCCTTCAGGCGCTATAGGTGCTAGGCTTGCTAGAATGCAGAAAGAACTAGACGCCGGTCGTATGACGTATAGCATGTTAGACGAGATAAGCACGAAGTTTAGGACTGACGCAGCAGGAGCGAATGACACCGCAGCTGATCTCTCAAGGCAAGCAGCCGATATGATCGATAACATGATCTATAAGATGGTTCCTAACAACCCCACAGACTTTGTAGTCGGTGCGGCAGGTACAACAGCAACCTCAACAGCAGCTGGAGGTCAGTCAACTAAGCTCGGTGGACGACAAGTGATGGACGTGCTTGACGACGCTAGAGACTTCTGGCGTAGAGCTAGTGTATCGCAGACGTTAGAGACCGCAGCAGATACAGCCGCTAGAAACGCCTCGGCATCTCGTAGTAACTTCACTACTACTTATAGAAGGGAGTTAAATAAATTATTAGACCCTAGTAGCGAAGCAGGGCAGTACATGACTAAGGCAGAGCGTACGGCATTGAGGAAGGTAATAGATGGCGGGACTGGGGAGAAGATGATGGAGGGAGTAGCTAACGCATTTGGCATAAACTCAAATGATTATGTTAAAAGTTTGGTTGCTAGTTTACTTATAGGTGGTGCTGGTTATGGAGGTGGTGCTACTTCGGCAGGGATAATGGGAGGTGGGTTACTTACTGCGGCGGGTATAGGTAAGATTTTAGGAGCTAGAGCTAACGCTATCTTTAAGAACAACGCTAACATGTTGAGGGGAAATATTGCTGCGGGGAATAAGGCTAAGCAGATCATTGCAAATTACAATCGATATACTCAACCTAACATGCGGAATAGTGAAGACCTAGCAACCTTGTTGATTCAAGGCAATGCTGACCTATCCACACTACCCTCCAACCTTGGTAGAATTCCTTGGATGGCTGATTCGGTGTGGATGGCCAACGTAGCTAGGACAGTTATAGCAGAGGATCAACAGACTCCCGACTAGGCTTCTTCTGTTTATCATAGAAGGCTTCACGAGCCTCCTTCTGCCGAGCCTTCTTAGATGATTCTAAGAAGGCTTCGTAGTTTCTGTCAGCCTGTTCTTGGCTAACAAGCGTTGGTCTTCTCTTGCTTCCTTTACTCATAGCATCCACGGCTCCTTGTTGACCATCAGCTCCTGTTGCTCCAGTAAGCCCAACAGCTCCTGCTCCAATGCCGTCTCTCCTCTACGCACTTTGTCCACTCTCACCTCCTCTAATGCTTGTTTCTGCGTCTTCATAGGCTTGTGTTTCTCCATTAATCTTTCCCACCTAGCTTGTGACGCTACAGCATCCAACTGCTGCCTCTTCATCCTCTGCCGAGAAGTCTCCCTCAAATCCAGAAGCTCCTCCTGATCCTGCTGCTCTCGCATTTCTGTACTGCTCATATTTTCTCCATAAAAGCTAACGTGTTGCTTTTGCCACATTAAGGCCGTTATTAGGGCTAATGCATTATATATGACGCTTTAGCTTATAGTTCACATGCTCCACCGACACAGGCTAGTTCTTGACTGCCTGTAGTCATATCTGTTAACTCAAACTTAGCTAGACCTTCCCATCTGAATATGGGCATCCTAGCACTCAACTCCTTGAACTGCTCCTTGTCAATCTTCTGATAAGGCGCTTGCTGATAGGTGTGATCGCTCTTCGGCAGCAATGATATACCACTCATGCAGTCGAAGTTAGTCCATACCCAAGAGCATACATCTAAGAACTCATCGTCTGTGTAGTAGACCGTAACGCTAGGTTTATGTTCACACCATGCGTCTTGGTACTGCTTCCACAGCTTGAGCTGCTCTAGTGCTGTTACATCGTCTACAGTGATACAGCCTACAGGCGCTTTGACAGGGAAGGCGAACACGAGGTTGCTGTCCTTAGTCACGTCAGTCTCACAAGGGAAACCCTCCTGCTCCATGTACTGAGCCATTGGGTCGTTCTTGTCTGCCCTGACGGTGCGTATGTAGTACTCACTGAACCTAGGGTGTATGCCACTAGCAGAGTTAACTAGCTGAGACACAGTACCAGATGGCTTAACACAGGTGATAGCCGCCGACTGTGGGATGCCTAACTTAGACGCCCAAGTCTTGTTAGTCGTTATCGCTACCTGCTTCAGCTCTCCAAGGAGTTTGGCAGTCTCATCTGACACACCGGAGGTTAGCTGGTTGTCAGTTATGCCCGTTAGCGATACGCCTAACAACGACTCTTCCTGTGTGTTAGTCTGCCACACCTTACGCAGATACCTGAAGTCTGTCAGAGTAGCCTGTAGCGTACCAAGTATCGCTGCCAGTCCTACCTTACGCTTCAGGTCTGCTGCTGTGTCAGTGGCTCTAATGACCACCTCAGACAGATTGCAGAACTGGTTAGGTCTTAGTATAATCTCTGAACAAGGATTTGTACCAAAGTCATAGTCAGCATCTCTGCGCCCATTAGCAGCAGCAATGTTCTGTGCAGCCTTACGACTAAATAAACCACGCTCTCCGGCCTTACTCTCATACAATGCCCTCATCTCGTCTAGGAAGAAATCAAACTCAGGCTTCTCGGTATAGCAAGCAGAGTTATTAGATAACGCTCGTTGTCCTTCATTCAACCACCACTGGCCTGACTTAGCGCCGCGTAGCCTGCCGTCTGAAGGGTTGGATAGGCTGATCAACGCAGAACGTCTAACACCACCTACCACGATAACCTCTGCTATCTTGCAACACAGGTCGTGACACTCTAAGCTAGTCAACTTACGCCCCGCAGCCTTCTTAAACATGTCAGCTGTGTAAGCGAACAGGTCAGTAAGAGGCGCTGGCCCACTAGCTCTACCACCAAACACTTTGAGCCTAGCACCGGCTGGTCGCACCTTAGACACGTCCCACTTAGGTACTTGTCCAACGTACAGCAGGCTGAGTAGCTCCCGTAGTGACTTAGCCCATCCTACCTTGCTGTCTGCTACATTGATAACCGTGTCTGTCTCAAAGAACTCCTCGGATACTTCAGGCAGCTTAGCTATGTATTGACGCTCAACACTGAACCCCACGCCTGTACCACACATTAAAATATAACACAGCTCGTCAAAGGCTCTCACGTTATCGATCGGTAGATAGCTACAGTTGAAGCCTGCGACATTGTCGCGCTCGAGAGCTTCTCCTGCGCTCATCAAACACCTCATACTTGGCATGACTTCCAAGTCAGTGATAGCCTGCTTCAACTCCTTAGCCATCGCACCGCTAAGCTGCTTACGCTTGACGAAGAACTCAACGTACCGCTCTACTGTCTCAGGCCACGTCTCTCTACGCTCCTGCTCATCGTCCCATCTAGCATAACGGGATGCTGCGATGTACTTCTGATACTCTTCCATTAATGTATATCCTCGTAATCTATTTCTATGATGGCTTCTTTTGTTAAGTAGCCCGCATCTGTTGGGTATTCGAGCCAGACTAGATCACCGTCTTTCAGTATGTCCTTGATATGCTCAACGCTGTCTACCAAGTCCCAATCGACTACCCAGACCGGCTTCATTCCTCTCATGACATAGTCCCTATCAACTTCTCCACATACCACCGGTTCTTCTTCAAGTCTTCCACACCGTTCTTGTACTGGTAGCGATGTAGATACTTGATAGCGTTACCGGCTAGATAACCCTCGAACTGCTCAACTGTGAGCTGCTGTTCGATGTAGTCTATACACTCTAAACCGCCTTGGTTGTAGTGTGATGGGTTGTTGATTACATCCTTAGCTACAGCACTAGACTGGTACACTTTGTTGCCGTTCTTGTCATCCTTGAAACGTCCCCAGTAGCCACGCTCTACTCTCTTCTGGTCTGGAAACCCTTCCTTAGTTAAGACACCATTCTTCAGTGCGTCCCATTCTGCCGGTGTTGCGTCATTAATCGTCATCTCGTAACTCCTCTTCTAACTCTTCTGCTCTGTCTTCTATTAGGTCTTGGAATCTTTCCACTAAGTCTTCACTGCTAATGTCTAGCACCTCCAACAATGTGATCTCATCCAAGTGCTTTAGTCGGTCGCTTATATCAGCTATCGTCAGTGCCATTTTCTACTCCGTCTGCATTCCATGCATCAACGATCTGCTGCATCTGATTAATAGTTAAACCTATGTAAGAGAACTTACCGAAGACATCGTCTGTCTGTATTGACACCCGCTTCTCTCCTATATAGAACTGTAGGTCTTCTGTCTTGATAACCCTCTTCATGATCGTGCCTTCCTTTCGGCTGCTGTCTTAACTGCGTGGCATGGTTTGCAGAGAATCTGCATGTCTTCAGGCTCACAGTATAATCGTTTAACAAAGCTAGGAAGGTCGTCAAAGTCATTCAGGCTTCCTGCTGGGATGATGTGATCGACCTGAACTTCCTTATCCATGAACTCCTCGCTACACTCAGCGCACGTGTACAACCACTTGTGTCTCTTCCCTGTGACTGCTGTACGATTGGCATTCTTAACCTTCTGCTTGACTGGGTACCTCTGGAATGCCTGTCTAAGCGCACTCCGTATGAACTGGAAGTATCTAGCCTTAGTCCAAGTCTTGCCTGCCCACGCACGAGGTTTTAACTGTCCCATTCTAGGAACTCCTTAGTCTCCACAGGAAACGAGAATCTATCAGCCAGTGAACGTCTAAGGTAAACCAACTGAGCATTCTCGTAGGCTCTGGTATAGCCCATCTGATCAATGACAGTCAACGCCATGTCTAGCTCAGACGTTAGACCATCGAGTAACTCAGCTGCTAGAGCCTTACCACATAGATACATTCCTATGATGTTGTCTACAGCGTCTCCCATGATGATTTGCTTGTACAGGTTACGAGTTGCTTCAAGCTGATCAGGCGATGTAGTTACATCGTTAACCATGTCGTACCTATCACACGCTATCTGATCGAAGTCCTTATCCAGTGACACTATCACAGGAACCGTACCCTCTTTCAGCTCTCTCGTGGCACCTGTTGCTATAGCGTCATCAGCTTCAATGCCGTCATAGACTAGAGCGCCCCAGAAGTCGATCATGTGCTGCCTAGCTGCTGCGAGATGTACCGGCCTAGGGCCTGTCCTGTTGCCCTTGTAAGGCGCTGTGACGGCTATCTCGTTCCTGAAGTTATTGCCTCCTGTTAGGTATACGTGATACTTAGTTAGCTCAGGGAAGTGCTGTAAGATAGACTTAACAACATAGCTATTAAGTGTCCACGTTACCGCCTTTGCCTCTCCCTCGTCTCCTATAGCACACGCGATCCTGTATGCTACTATGTCTCCGTCAATGTGTAACATTATTCCATACCTCCTGTAGGGCCTCTCCCATTGCCACGAGCCAACCAGATGAGCCACAACGTAGCTGCCCAAGTTAAGAACGTGTAAGGAATGAGCGAGCCTGTTAACAAGTTAATAGCCCAGATGGTAAAAACAGGTACAGCGATGAACGCCATACCTGTTAACACTAACCATCCTAAGTTATATAGGATGGCACCCATTACAGAGCCGCTTCGAGGTCTAGGTCGGCTACGTTAGCACTCTCGTACTCTTCCAAGTCAGTGACGATCAACTTGATCAGGCTAGGGCTGCGACCTTTCTTGCCGCTGAACTCCCAGTCGAAGTAAGAGATGGCTACCTTAGCCTTACTGCCGTTGCCTACGTTACCCATGATCTCATCGCCTGCTGTGTTATAAGCCTTGATAGGGTTCTGAGACTTAGTAACGATGTAGCTGCCTTGGTCGTCATTCTTGTTGTTGACGTTTAGGCCGCGCTCTTCCAGTGCTGCTACAGCGCCTGATGAGAGGTTGCTTAGGTTTACCTGATACTTACCTGACAGCTCGTTGCGTTGCTGAAGGTTAGCCCAGAATAGGTCTGCGTTTAGTACTATTGGGGTCTTCTTATCCATCGTTTTGCTTCCTGTATTGTGTGTTAGTTAAAGAACGTGCATTATACCAAATTACTGTTTACTTGTCAACTGATTATCGCCACCTCCTCTTGTGTTTCAATCCAGACGTGAGCGCCACAAGGTAGCGGATTCGCTTGCCTATGTACCACCAGCCCGTTAGTAAACGAGACCTCGTGACAGTTGATGGTAGACTTATAAGTCTTCACTGTCAGTGGAGGGTCATTCACGCCGTTCTTACGATTCGCTTTAATGATGTGTTGGTTAACGTGAATTATAGTTTTCATTAGTGCGTCTCTGCCCATGAATCTCCTACGTGATAGTCGCCTGCTAACGGACAACGCATGTCGTACGCTTCACCTGCTAACTTGATTGCTTTACATCCCAGCTTACCTACTGCGTTAGCGAGATGCTCCGGTACTTCTATCTGCCACTCATCGTGTACGTTAGCTACTACCTTCACATCGATGTTAGCTTCCTGTAGCAACTGCCTTAGTATGATAGCAGCCTTCTTCATGACGATGGCTCCAGCGCCTTGTAGCAGTGTGTTGAGTGCAGCGTGTTGATGCCTTACTCTTAAACGTCTGCCGTCCAGTCCGGGGAGGCTCTTGTGCTTCTCAGCTATGTCTCTAACTAAGTCGCGCAACACCCTTAGTGCTGGTGTTCCTTCCAAGAACTTCCGCTTGAGAGCTGCTCCCTTACCCTTACCTCCTCCAACAATGCTTCCAATCTTGGCGTCACCAGCGCCATATAAGAAAGCGTAGATGAAGGTTTTAGCTTGATCTCTTGTAGATAGACCTGCTGCTTGCTGATTAGCGGTATGCACATCTCCGTCTAGTATCTCCTGTGTGTAGTTATCGTCCTTCATGTAGTGAGCCAGCATTCGTAGCTCTAAGCCACTAGCGTCTATACCCACAAGTTTGTTACCTGCTTCTACTGTCCAACACTTCCTGCACTCTGCGCCAAACAGCTTACCTGCTGCCGGTACTTGTGCGAGGTTAGGCTGGCTGTGCGTCATACGTCCTGTGACTGCACCGTTACAGTTGACCCTACCATGTACCCTGCCATCATCAGCGACAGCTTCTAGCCACGAGTTGATCTGTGAGGTGCGCTTCTGTAGCGTTAGAAACTCCAACACTAGCTTAGCTTCGGGCAGGTCTATATCGCCTAGTGTACCCTCATCAACGATCACGTTACCCTTCTCGGTCTTAGTCTTAAACACTGCACCGATCGATTCAAGGCGCTTAGCTATCTGCTGCCTGCTGCCAATGTTGAACACTTCTACATCGTCCTTGAGAGGCTTCCCAGTCTTCTCAGAGACGCGTTGTGTGATGATAGGCTTGAACCTATCTTGTAGTGTAGCCTCAATCGATCGCATGTTAGCGGTGAGCTGGGCGTACAGGTCAGATGCGAACGGTATGTCTAGCTTGAAGCCGTTGAACCGCTGCTCTGTCAGTATGCTCTGCATGTCATGCTCTAGCCTCCACGACTCCTCGCTAAAGCTCTCCTGCGTCAGCTTATCCATCAGGTGCTTACATGCCTTAGTGTTAAGACGTGTGTCCTGCTCACAGTAGATAGCCATACGTGTTAGCCATTCATCGTGACCTTCATTCTCAGCAGGGCTGTCGAAGTCTTTGAAGTCTCCCTTCGGGAAGCCGAACTGAGTACCATAGGACACAAGACCATGACCGCCTGCTCTGGATGGATCATGTAAACGTGACAGTAACATGCCGTCTAGCTGCTTCCAGTCGCTTAGATCAATGCCCCAGACCTTCTTGATAACAGGTAAGTCGAACCCTATACCATTCCAGTGTGCCAGCGCGCCTACGCCAGAGACTGCTGAGATGAACTCCTCGGCTGTCCTGCATTCCACAGTCTCGTCAGTATCCCAGTAGTGTACCCACGCCATATGTATCTGGTCGTGAG
>TARA_R110002074_G_scaffold127533_1_pt1 | contig 17995 bp, 19 predicted proteins | sample TARA_R110002074 | Tara Oceans TARA_R110002074 (sample SAMEA4397215) | marine metagenome | biome: Polar Biome; feature: [MIX] marine epipelagic wind mixed layer (ENVO:01000061); material: water (ENVO:00002006), including particulate matter (ENVO:01000060) such as... | depth 10-100 m | reverse complement strand
ACTTTCATCCCACAACATGCTTTTGCCAGCAGTAGCTCCGAAGAACTTAACATCATAGCCTGTGTCATTGACACCTACAGTCAGCGTGCCGTCTAGCTGAACATTGCCATCAATATCTACTGCATCTAAATTCACCGTACCTATTAAAGTAGTGGTACCTGTAACGATCAAAGTGTCGGCGCTCTCGTCCCACAATAAACTTTTGCCGCTTGTAGCTCCGAAGAATTGAACGTCATAGCCTGTGTCATCAACACCTACATTAACAATAGTGCTGAACGTAGTAGTGCCAACAGTAAATTTTAACTCGTCTGTGTCGGCTAAAGAAAAACGAATATCGTTCGTGCCTGCTAAATACCACCCTGAAGAAATTGCGCCTGAAAATGCGTAACCTGGAAGCGCTTTTGTACCTGCAAATGCGGGCAAACCCGCTAACATGCCGCCGTTACCTGAACGATCTAATGACGCTGTAAGAACGGTTTTTACGTCGTTTAGCGTATTATTGCCCCACGTAGGAGTAATAGCTGTGCCTGCTACAACAGGGTTGCCTGCTGGTAACGTATAATTTCCTGAACTGTCTCTAGGCATTACTTATGCTCCAAATTTACTGGCTTAAATTCTCTTGAGTGCCTATTGAGGCACCCACTCTGGTACTTGTTGTAGGTATAAACCTCTCGTTTAAACGCAACATGTCGGCTATTTTTCGGCCTTGGCTTTGCAGCCCTGTCTGCCCTGTAAAAGCATCTCTTGCTGTCGGAGACGTTAACCCGAATGGTCGCCCTGCTGCTACAGGTAAAGACATTATGTTGATCGCTAATCGACCTCCGAGAGACCCTTCATCGCCTGCACCGCCTGCACCGCCAAAAACGTTTTCAATATCTTGGGCTTCATTTATTATACGATCCGTGTCTACAGTGGGCCTAGTTTCTCTTAATACGGCCGTCTCTAAGGTATCTGGACGTATTGTCCCTGTTAATGAGGCGTCTCCGGCGGATTGTAAAATTCTAAGCTCTCTGTTAGCTGCGTTTAAAGGCGTTAACTCATCTCTAACACTTTGAGGTAACACGTCTTGTATGCTATCACGAGCGTCTTTTAATCCATTCATAAACCCTTCAGTAAACCCAACTTTTCCATCGTACAAAGCATCTATTTCATTTTGTATATTTTGTTTTATGCTTTTTATAGTACGTCCCGGCACTATATTTGTAGTGCCTCCTTCAGTAGCTCGCAACATTTGAGACTCTATGTCTGCTAATAGCGAATTTATACGATTTAATTGGCCTGCGTCGGCATCCGTAGATGCTATTTGTCGTAGTCGTACTATTTTATCTCTATAATTTGCAAAAGTTGCAGCGTCTACCTCGTAGTCTTTATTCCAAATACGGTTGTACTGATCATCTATTTCTTTATTAAGAGCGCTCCAGCCCTCTCTACCAGTGACGGTTCCGTCCATTCCGAGGTCTCTTTGAATTCTGATCCGCAGCGCGTCGTTTATTTCTTCAAGCCCTTCTTCACGCAGTTCAGTTATTGGCTTACCCGCTACACCTGATTCAGCTAAAGTATTTTCTACGCTACTTATAATGCCCGGAGTGCGCTGCCCTGGCGTTAACTTCTCTAGCCCGAACTCGTCTATAAGGTTAGCTGCACTAGAGCTAGTCGGAAGACCTCGTGTCGCCAAGCTAGCTCCCGTTCCAAGCCCTTTAAATAACGCGCCTCCTAACACACTGTTAACGCCCCTAGCCTCTCGCGATTGTTCATTAGTAGGCGCTTTTAACACCTCCATAGCCGTAGCTTGTGCTAAATCAGTTTTAAAACCCGGATTGCGTAAATATTGGCCTGCTCTAGTAAGTGCTGAGCTTATCTTTGGCGCCTGTTGGAGTGCCCTCCCTCCAAGATTTAAAAATTTTGAAGGCGTTGCAAACAGAGCTAAATCGCCTGCAACCTCTCCCACCATTCCGACACCTCCGGAAACTCTGTTTTCAGCAGTGTCTAAACGCTGCTGCTGCGCCCGCGATAGAGGAAACCCAGCCAGTTGTTGTATGCCGTAACCTGATTCCCGAATAGGTTTAGATACCGCTTCTGAAAATCGTTTCCACCACGGTTCTTGCTCATACTCATATCGGTCTTGACTAACTCGCTGCCACGCAGTGTCCGCGTCGGTAGTTAAAGGTCTTGGCCGGGTAGCGGCCTCTAATCTGGACTCGTTAGAGGCGATAAGGTGCCTTTGATCGGCTATATTATTAGCTTCACTTTGGGAGTTGACATCTTGAACTAGGTAGCTTTTACCATCCCTAGTTACTAAAAAATTAGCCATCTATAGAGGCCCCTCTGTCGTAGCTGTAGAGCCGCTATTTAAGATCGCCTGTAATTCTTCGTCAGTAAGTTCTCTAATGCTAGAATTTGAGTTACCTCCTAGAGGTAAACTTTGCTGCTTAGAAAGTATGTCGTTCATTTCATTTTCTAAATAGCTAATCGCGTCTTTAGCCGTGTTATAGTTAAATTTTTCGGTTCTGGACGGGCTAAGACCCGTAGCCATAACTAATGCTATATCTGCATCAGAGACCGGAGTTAGCGGCACGTCAAGAGTGCCTAACTTATTTAAGGCTTCACTGGCAGAAATTTGCTCAATTAACTGCGTAGGGTCTCTGAAAGTAAGAGCTGGCATCATAGATGCCAGCGGCCCTGAACCACCTGTCCATCGTTTAAACCAATTCCATGCTTTTGCAGATTCATCTACTTGGCTTAAATTAGCCATATCTTCCTCCACACCGGCCATTTGAGCTAGTCGCGGTAGCGCACTAAGCAATTCGTTATACCTGCTTAAATAAATGTCCATAGACTCGTCGGTTTCGGCTATGGTTGCCCAAGTGCGGGTGTCGTTAGCTATACGCTGCACTTCGGCTCTTTCGGCATCCAACAAAGCTGCGTCATTTTCAAGCGCTGTTTTTAACTGGTCGTCCTCACGCTCCCAAAGGCGTCTTTCGTCGGCTAGCTCTTGTATTCTGGCCTGCTCTGCATCGTAAGCGTCGTTCTGCTCTTGGTTGCGTCGGTCGGCTAGCTCTTGTAGCCTGAGTTGCTCTGCATTATACAAATCGAAGTTTTGCTGGTTAGCAATATCAGCCACCTCGTTTTCTCTTTCTAGCGCTGCGGCTGCTATCTCTTGCTGGTTCCTAATTTGCGCCATGCCTTCTTGATTTTGACGTGATAACGCGCTCTCAAACATAGAGACGTTATTTGTGTCTTGGAAGTCTCTATTGGCTATCATTTCTTCCAGTGCTGCGGCTTGCTCTAAACGCTGCAACTCTTGTGCTGTGTACTCAGGCTCTAAATTATTCTGCCTGCGGCCCTGCATAAACTTAGCTATACCTGCGCCTATAAGACCACTTCCTGACCAGCCGCCTTGTCGTGCGCGTGCCGCTCCAGCTTGCGCGGCTTCGGCTTCACGCATACCGCGTAAAGCGTCCACTTCTGCTTGTGACTGTGGCGTGCGTGTAGGTGTCTGCACTCGCGGGTCTTGTGCGGGTATGTTTACAGCGCCCCTAAGTGCTTGAGTTTGCATACGGGAAGGCTGTAGCGCCGGGGGTTGGAAATTTTTATTAAAGTCCACCATTTTTATCTTCCGTTTAATTCTCTAGTTATTTGCCTAACTATTTCTAAATCTGCTTCTGATAATGGCGTACCACGGTTAGCACCCATAGGCGCGCCCGGCGGTAATGCACTTGAGGGTTGCTGGGCGTTCATAGGCGCGCCCGGCGGTAATGCACTTGAGGGTTGCTGGGCGTTCATAGGCGCGCCCGGCGGCATAGTAGCTTTAATCCTCGCTAAATCTGCTTCTGATATAGGAGTGCGCTGACCTCCCTGCATAGGTGCAGCCGCGCCCATTGCACCACCTGCATGACCAGCACGCAAGGCAGCTATTTGCATTGCGCTTGTAGAATTATAATCTTCCATTTGTAAACCCTCTAATTATGCTGCCTATTTTTAATATTTAACTATCACGGAGTGAACTGAACCATGCCCAACGCACTGTTAACAGGGCTAAGCGCAGTTCTGTATCTGTCGTTTAAGAAGTTACCCTCAGACTCAGCGCCACGTAAATACTGCGCCGCCTCGGCACTCTGCGCCGCTTGGAAGTTAGGCATTTGTGGTGTAGCTACTTGCTGGCCTGTTAATAACGCGTTCATTTCGTTAATGCTTATGCCTCTACGCTGTGCTTCTTCAGCCAAAGCCTGCTGGCGTAATTGATTTTGATAATTAGCCGCTTGCACACTTTGCCCAAATTGTTGCTGTCCAGCAGCCAGATCCGCCTCTATGCCCTGCCCCATTTCGCGGGCATAAAGTTCACGGGCTGTACCTGTATTTGCAAATTGTTGCTGCATGTCTTGTCCTAGTAAGTTACGTATGTATGCCTCATTACCAAACTGTTGTTGTGCTTCTGCACCCATTGTATCTCTAGCTAATGCGCTGTTAGCAAACTGTTGCTGTTGCTCTCCGGCTAATAGATCACGTATGTATGCCTCATTACCAAAACCTTGTTGCGCTTCAGCAGCGTCCATAGCCCTAGCTTGCGCAGTGTTAGCAAACTGTTGCTGTTGTTCGCCCGCTAGTAAATCGCGTATGTATGATTCGTTGCCAAACTGTTGTTGCGCTTCGTCGCCATAAATACCGCGTGTTGTGGTTTCTCGTCCAAATTGTCGGTCTTGTAAATCCGCACCCGCAAACATAGAGTCTTGAGCTAATCTGCTCATAGTCTCACCTTGCTGGTCTTGCAGATCGCCCATAGCGTTATCGTAAGCTTCAGTGCCGGGAACTAACCCTTGATTACGCAACTGATTATCTTGGGCTTCTAATGCGCGTTGATTACGAGGTTCTAACAATGATGCACTTCTGTCATAAGCAGTTTGTGCAAAATTAGGGTTGTAGCCCCCCGAAGCGTCTAGTCCTGGTAAAGCCCCATAATTAACATCTTGCGGCACGTTTAGGGACGCAAAATCAGGGTTATTTAACGCTGTTAGAGAGTTATAATCTATAGTGTTAGGGTTTTGTAAAGATGAAAAATCGGCCATATCTAAGCCTGGTAATGCGCTATAGTCGATATTATTAGGATTTTGGAGAGATGCAAGATCAGGATTTACAAGCTCTGGCTGTCCAGACATATCATAGCGGCGTGCAGCGTCACTAACGGTAGGGGCTGCACCTGCGTCTGGTAATGATTGCCACGCAAACGGGTCTTGCAACTCATCAGATGTACGGCCTATTAAACCTGCGGCTAGGTCAGACCTGCCTAATGAAACTTGTTGTTGTGATTCAAGCGCTGCTTGTTCCGCAGGGGATAACGTTAATTCGCTCTCCCACGTGCCCATAGTTTTGCCTGTAACTGGGTCGATAGTAGTGCCCGGCGTCCATGTATTTTTACCCCACGGCGTAATTTGCGTAGGTCGGTTAGCAAAAGTCTGCATGTTAGTGACTTCTTTACTGCTTTCACCTTGTTCGCGTGCTGCACCTGTGTAATCTGGTGGTGGTGGTGCTGATTTTGAACCCATTATGCAACCCTCTTAATTTTTTCTTGTTGAGCTATAAATTTACAATTTTCTTTTCTAAGTTGCGTAATAACAAAATCTACGCCTTCTGCGTACCCGTCTTTAATTCGTGTTTGTTCTTCAAAACCCATATTAGCGTTAAATTTTAACGCTTTTTTGTTATCTGCTGGCGTGCAGCCGATAATAACACCACGATTAGCTATGTTGAAAGCATAATTAAACACTTCATGTGCAAACCCGTGCTTTAACGCAAATGGGTTGCCTATAAAAACATGGATCATGCAGCTATTGTCCGTCCAAGAATCCATAACAGACCCCGCGACCATATTGTCATGCTCGTCAAAAGCTATTATGCCACGCGAATCATCACATAATCTTGGTTTAGCCGATTCAGGAAGCATCGCCCAATTAATTTTTGTAAGTGCTTCAAACCGTATTTTCATAACGGGCCACCTGTATCGTACACAACGTCAAAAGCTACCAAAGTTAGCGTAGACCGCGTTAGCAAACGAATAGCTACAGCTACCGAAGTGCCCATACCATTACCGCCACCTTGTAACGTGCTTTGCGCAGTAGGGTCAGCACCCCATAAAGCTACATTCCACACACCTGTATTCCACACCCCGGCATCAGCGCCTATGGCTGTAGATGGGCCTTGTGTAACCTCGGATATGTCATAATTATAACGCGGCGATAAAGTGTAATTAGGTGTTAAACCAGCTATAAACGTAGGTCTTAGTATTTGACATCTTTTATTTAACCCAGGGCTGTTTAACGTAGAAAATGCGGTTAATACATCGCATTGAATTTCTTGTGCCGCGCCATCGTCAGTAGATATATACACCGAGTCTAAAGTTCCCGCTTCTTGGTATATTTTATTAACTTCTGTGTCTACCCAATATACTTTACCTCTCCAGTTAGCTGTATGCCCCTTAGACATGCCGCGAACCATACCCCAAGCACCAGTACCGAAAAAGTAAGAAAAGCCCCACTGTTCGCCATTAAGCAGTGCAGGAGCGTTAACGTATAATCTTGCTGTTTTAGGATGCGTGTGCATGTGCCACCCAAAATCATCAAAAGCTTCGGTCATACAAGTGTTTAAATACGGCCCGACGTCGCTAGTTAAATAACTTTCAGGGTTGTCTAAATTACCTTGTAATAGTTGTGAAGCTCGTACTGCACCGCGTATAGATAATATATAAAGTTCGCCCGCAAATTCTTGCATAATACGTGCGCCACTTGGCATACTTCCTATTTGCCACGTACCAACTAGCGCAAACGTATCTGCGGATGCGGGATTGGTGCCTTTATATATAACTACATCGCCAGAAGTAGAAACAGCTACAAAATAGTCGTCTACTCCAATACCACCGTCTACAGTCCAGTTGGCTATAGCTACCAAAGCTCCGCCAGAGGCAAACTGAGCTGCAAAATTAAAACTGGCTACTGTTCCTGCATATTGTGCTGTGGGTAAATACCAACCGTTTCCTGAATCTTTCTCTATAAACCAAATTCGTTCTTTCCAGGCTACTACATAGTTAAAATCGGCGGGGTCTGCTCCGTTTATTTGGCCTGCACCACTACCCGCCGCAGCTTTAGTCCAAGTATCGGTTGATTGTGTCCAATAGTAGTATCCATTTACAGCGTCGCAGACTAATAAAAAACGCGCATCGCCGTCGTTAGAAAACTGCGTAAAACTGCATATTCCAGCATCTCCACTGGTTGTGCCGAAAGAAACAACTTTTGTTGGTGACGTAGTACCTTCGGTAGTTACAACCCAAATGCCTATATTATTACATATAAATAATTTATCATCGCCGCTTTCATTACCTTCAAACGGCATAACAGTTTTAGCAGGATCACCTGTCCAACCGTTAGCCCATTCGATATTACCTAATCTGGGCTGGCATCCATCAAAATCAGGAAGCAAATTATATGAATAAACACATTCATTAGGCGCCATACCTGCTAAAGACGCAGTTGCCTTTATGCCGCCCGTAGGCGCAGGTATCTGCCCCGTTGCAATACGGTTGCGTGAAACAGGTTGACTGCGTTGGGCTAACATATAACGCCTGTATTAAAATTAATCAAAATTAATAGCCACCATAATTGTTTTGAGCGCCTTGATAATTTTGTGGAGCCTGCGCATTTTTTTGGCCGCTTTGCATATTTGAGCGAGGGTTGGACATAGATAAAGAACCCATAGTAGGTTGCTGATTTTGCATAATCGGCGCTGCATTAGGTACTTGGTATCGTTGGGGCGGCTGCGCGTTTTTTACGCCTTGCATGTTGGGATTTGAAAAGCGCTGCATGTTAGGGTCTGAAATACCTTGTAAATTTTGAAATTGCATATTTGGGTTAAAATTAGCCATAGCATTAAAACTCCTGTTAACTTCCGTAATTTGTGTTTGGTAGGTTCCAAACATTGTTTAAATAAGGAAAACGATTACTTCTACCCGCTACATTTAATATACGGCTGGAGTGATTTTTTCCTGCTAAAGATGTATAAATCTGATTAAACGATCTTTCAGCGCTAGTAGTATCAAAGCCTTTAGCGTCTAAAAAGCGCAATTTAAGCATAGACACCACTAAGTTAGGCGGTAGCTGTATAATGTCCGACGCACTAGCGCCTACTGCAGTGTCTGTGTATGTGCCTAACGCCGTCGCTATTTCAATTAAATTACGAGAAATATACTCAAAAGTAATCTCTAGCCCTGCAGGAGTGGGGTCGTTAGGCAGAATATACAAACTATCTTGATCTAGTCGGAAGGAAGCGTAGATCGTCGAACCAACAAGATTACGACCCAGTAGGTAAGTCCACTCTTGCGACGATAGCGGCCCCGCCAAAGGTACAGATTCACTACGCTCCCAACCGGTCTGAGGAATCATATAGGCGAAGTCTGCGGGGAGCGACAATATTCCGGCTTCATTACCTACTGTGGTGTACGAATAAGCTCTATTCAGTATCTCCCACGGGTACATTTCCATTAATTCTTGTAAGCAATCTGTTAACAGATAGCTTAATTGTGTAAAAGCGTTATTATTGTTAGATAATACGTCGGCTACGGGGTCAAAACCAACCCCGACAGCCGCACGGTTAACAATATTATTTATAGTGTCTAAACGGGTTACCGCCATAACTCACCTTTTATTTGCGTACTTTTCGTTCGCGGGTTTTTTTAACAGGTTTTATTTCTTCAACACTGTCTAAAATATCTTCAACGTCGTCACCATATAAATCTTCGTCAACATCAACCAAAGAACTTTCTGTTTCTGGTTGTGCTGGAACAACTTGTGCAGCCATTATAGGAGCCGCTACAGCAGGTACTACGCTGCTAGTTTTCAAAGAAGCCATTTCCGCAGCCATATCATTCATTTGCTGCTGTAACGCACTTATTTCTTTATCTCTTTTGTCTAACTCAGAAGTAAGTCGTGATGCTTCTTTTGTACCGTCTGCGCGTTTTAAAAACACATTAGCTAAATTTTTAAGTTTAGTTAATCCTGTGTGCCGTGCTACAAGCGAATCTGCTATGTCTGCAAGTTGCTCTACCGTAAAAATATTTAAATACTCAAGTTCTTTTACTTGAGCAGTAGACATTGCAGGCCATGCAGCTAAAGGCGTACCGTCTGGCCTCTGTTCACGTTTTTGTTTAAACGCATCGTATTGTGGCGCATATCTAATATTATCGTGTTTTTGCGTATGCCCCATGCGTACTGGGCGGCGTATAATATTGCTCTTGTCGCCTGGTACCATAATCTGAATATAATCTTTAGACTTAAAAATAGGTCGCCCTTCTCGCGCACTAGCTTCTTCGTCTTGCACATCATGCGTGTAAAAAATTACCGCCGAATGATTTTGCACTGGTGCATTACCAGTAAAAGCGCCATTATTGGCGTTAGTTCCTGATTGCAGTCCCATTGCTAGTTCTGTGTAGCCTTCTATATCTGTTGCAGTTTCCATAGTGTTATCACTCCTACTGTGATGGGTTAAAAAACTTAATATTCGCTTAATAAAAAGCCGGAGCCGCGCTTTAGGCACCACTCCGGCTTAAATCAATCAATCAAACTAACCGCTATTAAGCAGTTGCGCCGACATACGGATAGTTAAAATACGCATCCGCATTAGTTGCTTGTGAGCCGCCAGTGGCAGTGCCGAGAGAAATACCGGCCATATGCTCAAGACCACTAGTAGCAGCATCGTCTACTGCGCCTGGTGTAGCGGTGCAATATAGAGCCGTGCCTAGAGCCGCACTAGCAAGAGTTCTAAGAGACCCTTTACCATAAATTTGCAACCAGCCGTAGCCGCCAGAGGCGATTGCTGCTTGTGCAGCACCTACACGCATTCCAGCACCGGCTCCAGGTGCAGTTGAAGTAGCGTCAGTCATTTCAGCTATATTAGCGCTATCTATCACGCAAAGATAACCAAGACCTGTTATTGCCTCACCTGCATTTACATATATGTAACTTAAAGTACCTCCATCGCCTTGATCGTTATTATCCATAACGGTTCCTAAACGAAACTCTGCGCCTTCCGCCGACGTTCTAACTGATGTTGGATCTATTCCTATACCTGACATAATATGTCTCCAAAATAATAAATTTAAATATTAAATAAACGCCCGAAGGCGTTTAGTTATCTAACTATTAATCGTCTATTAAACGACCTTGGAACTGAGCACCTGAACTTGTCAAGTTACCAGCCCATGCCAAGATTTGGACTTCCGCATCTTGGTTAACAGAATAGCGACGGTTTGGTGATAAAGGTACCATGTTGCGCCCTGCATGAGGTCTATAGTGAATATAGTTAGTGTTAAGAAAGTACATGGTTTTAGTAGTAGCTGCACCACCAATGCCACCATCAAGAATAACGTCTGTTCCCATGAATTTAATCGTTGGGAAACCTAGATCGCCAATTTCTGCTTGATGGAAACGTTGTTGCGCTTGCAAAGAAGCTACATACATTTCCCACATTACGTCGTCCATTATGATTAAGTTAGGTCGATCAGTACCACGAACCAACTCGGCATATGCGCCATTCATAGCTGCTTGTATATTTGAAGAAGTATACGTGCCGCTAGTAACTTTTGAACGCCAGAAAGTCCAAGTAGCTCGATTAATGCCACCATAAGTGCCAGTAGTCGGGTCAACAGGAACCGCAGCATCTAAACCTGTAATTTCTTTGCCGCCAGTGCCAGTACCGTCAGAGTACAGAGCGGTAGAAACAATATTAGCCATAGTAGCTTCTGCTACTTTCATTCGAGCGCCCATTAAGTCGATAAGTGCTTCTTTACCGCTATTTTGTAGTTGCTCAAGACCAGAAATTACGACAGGAACCGCAGCCTGTTTAATATCAAACTCAGCCGCAGTAATTACGTCAGAAGCTTGAACAGGTAGCAAGTCATAGCCAGAATAGAACCCGCCGTTATCATTTTCAGCAAAGGAAAGTTCTTGATAGATTTGATTACCACCAGAAAACGTTTTAATGTTTCCTGCTAGAGAAAGTGCTTTTAACAAACCGTTGTTGTCGGTTACGTTATCGGCGATTTTACGTGTACGCGATTGTATAGTAGTTGCGATAATATCTGAAACATTTGGAAAAGACATGCTTTTCTCCCATAATAATTAGTAGGTTAACAAAAAAGTTTTTACCTTTTGAGTTTATAAACGCTCGCCTTTATGCGTGGGCATTTAGTCCTCTAACTACTTGGTGTTTCCTTCGTCTAAAGCCGTGGGCTTGGTAGCTCGACTTTGCCGTGGAGTACCGCACTTAGTAATTCGGTCTCATAACTGTTGTACAGTGTAGGTCTAATAAACGGCGGTTGTCAAGCGCCGTTTAAATATTTAGTTATTTTCAAGTTCTTCAATGGCGGCTGCAATATCGTCGTCTACTGAACCTGCTTTGTTACGGCCTTTAGGCCCAGATACTTTAGCTTGCTGTTTCATACTAGACGCAGCTCTCTTTTTACCTTTCATTTTACTTTTATTTTGTTGCGATTGTAGTCGCTTTTGAATTTCAGGGTGAAAAGCTGCCGCCATTTCATAAGCTTTTTGTAAGTCTATAGGTTGACCGCGAGCATCTGCCGCATCTATTAAATCTGCCATTTCCATTCGCAATTCATTAGCGAATGGAGTTTTATCTAAAAATCCTTGCGTTTGTTGGCCTACTGCTTGTGTCTCTCGATCTCTTTGAATTTGAACTTCTTGCTCAAGCTGGTTTAAACGCTGCTGGGTGGCTGGGTCTACCGGAGCGCGTTGTTGGCGGTTATTTGTTTGCTGTATCGGCTGTCTTTTACCTACAAGCATATCATCTACAGCTTTTACATCAATTCCGTATTGCTTTATTAACCCTGTAACGATACTGGCTTTTTCTTCTGGCGACCCTCTTGATAGCCCTTGGCTTACGGCAAGTACGCTATCAATAGCTTGTAAAGGGTGTTGACCACTGGCCTGTATATCAGCAGAATATGGTTGCATAAGTTGACTAAATTGCGTAGCAAAATTACGCGCCTGTGCACTTCCAGAAAGTGCTGTAGCCGTTTCACGTTCTCGTTTATCAATCTGAGCTTGAATATTTTTAGGTACTTTATCCCAATCAAGTTTAGAATTAACGTCCCAGGACTGAGGCGCTGCTAGCGCAGTTGTATCTTCAACTACTTTTTCAGGCTCTCCTTCAGCTTCAGTTTCAACTTCAGCTTCAGTTTCAGTTTCAGCTTCAGCTTCAGCTTCAGCTTCAGCTTCAACTTCAGTTTCTTCTGGTTCTTCTTCTGGTTCTTCAATGGTAGTATCTTCCTCTACCACTTCTTCTTCTACTTCTTCTTCTGCAATCGCTGCTGCTATAGCTGCTTCTACTGAGTCTTCTTCACGTTCATTTAAAACTTCTTCTTCTTCTTTTTTTGCGCCTATTGTAGCCATGGTTTAAACTCCTACTGTTTAAATAGATGGGGGTTTTGTTCAACAAAATCATAGCTTTCAGCTATCCGCTCATTTAATTTTTGTTGGTCTATCTGTTTTTCTGGATTTCGCTGGTGATCGAGCTGCCGTGCAGCCTTTTCTTTTAATGAATCTAAATCGTTACTGACGTTGTTTCGTTGGTTGTGCTGTAATAACTCACGTTCAGTACCTATTATAGTGCCGTCTACTGGAGACTTAAAACGCTCAATCTCGTCACAACGCACTGTAGCTGATTTTGGTATACTTCTAGTTCGGCTAACTAAGTACATTTTTCCTGTATTAGGGTCATGTCTATAAGTTTTTTTCATGCTATTTCTGCCCTATCCAGTTCGATATGCGGCCAATCTCTATACGAAGACCACAAACCTCCTGATTTAACTTTGTATCCTAATTGTGAGGCTGCTTGAAGAAACGCGCACGCTACTTGCGCTAAATGCTCTATTTCGTAAGAAGCGCGTCCGTCTACATAAGGGAAAAAATCTATGGCGTAGCCGAGCTGGTGTTTACTTAAATTAGTAACGCCATCAGCTTTGGACTTTTTACTTTCATAGAGTGCTTTCTGCACGCCTGCGGTTCTAAAACCACCAGTGCTGGGTATGCCAAAGTCTATATTTGTTAGTTGTATAGCTAAATCACTAATTTCTATTAACTTTGGGTCTACACCTTTTCTATGATCTTGTGAACTCCTACTGAGTTGGTAAGTCATTTGTGTTGGTGCTCCGCTCTATTCCAGCTATAGTTCGTGCTTCACGTATAGCTTCGTTTGTTTCGTGAGTTTGTTCTTCAATATTTAGCTCCGCTTGAGCTAACTCACGGTTTAAATCTTTATCGCTTTCTAACTGCAATGTCTCGTTGCCTAATTGAGCGTTTAAACGAGCCATATATCTATCGTGTTCCATTTTGCGCATTTCAAATTCCTGCGCTTGTTGTTGTTTTTGTATTTCAAACTGCTGTCTAGCTTGTTCTGTTTCTTGCTTAATTTGTTCAGGAGATTTTTCTTGTTCTTTTTCCTGTGGGTTCTGTAGATTTTTAGTTACTTGATCTATGGCTTGATCTAATACGCCTTCGATAGCTTCAGAACCTTTAAACCCTGCCATGCCCCATTTGAGTAACGCCAAAAGCGTAGGTGTAACACTTTCGTCCATTGCAACTAAAGGCGCTGCGGATTGCATAAATACCGCCAGGCCGTTAATGTATTCTGTTCTTTCAGCTTTAAGCTGTGCAAAATCAGACATAGCTACCGATTCAGGCTTAACTTCTATTCTATACACCAACGAACCGTTATTTTTAATCAATTCAATAGCTGCGGGTATACTAGGTGCGTCGGCAGTGTATTCAATGTTAGATTGTTCAATAATAGCTTCAGGTTCAAAGTGCTTACTGACAACTTCTGCACGCAGCCTAATTAGATCAGTTGCAAATCTAGCAAACTCATCTTGTAGGGCTTGAATTTTTACGCTTGCAAACCGCGCTTCTAATGAGCGTTCCGTAGCGGATACTGGGCCGCCTGCGCTTTGTTGCGCTCCGCGCATAATATCTGCTATACCAGTAATCTGAAATAATAATTTAATAAGGTCATTACGTCGCTCGGTCAAAATCATAGCTGTTTTAGCTACTTCTTCTAACGGCATCCAATCTACAGCACCACTAAGCCCGCCTTTTTCAGCAAATTGCGCCCAATTAGATATAGCGACCATGCTTGCTTCGCCTGTATCATTTATCATCTGCCCTAATTCTGGCATAGACGAGTCATAAACTCCTACGGCACGCACTGCGGCTGTAAGGTTGACAATTCTTGTTTCAATTAGATCAATTTCGTTATAAATATCCTGCGCAAACATAAAGTCTGCCATAGGTATATACGAGCTGGTGGTAACATTAGCCGCCAGAGGTTTTGGTGTGGGGAAGAAATTATCAAGTTCTAAGGGGTCTGATTCTGTTTTAAGAATTTGAGGATGCGATGGGCAATACCAGATTACGTCGTAATCATCTTTACACCAAATTTCCCATATCTCCGCTTTTTTCATTGCGTCAGTAGAACTTTCCACGCCTGTTTCGTCGTTGTTGCCATCGTTCATAGGGTTGGCATCGAGAGGTATCTTATTACCTAATTTAGCGCCAAACTTCTCTACTAATTCATCGCGTGCTAAATACGATCTAAAAGCTTCCCAACGCTTTTCTTCCCATCGGCGGCATGGCGACCACTTATAATCGCGCCAATGCACATAGTCGATAGGTGCAGCCTCATTCATTATATTTTCGTATTGAGATGCTTCATGTAAGACCATTTCACCTGTTGGGTCGGAAGGGTCTAAAATTTCAGGAAGTTCAATAGTTTCGGATTCGTATTCATAACGCACACGCGCTATGCCTAACCCTGGAAGTAATCTATCTTCAAGCGTATCTTTAAGCGCTTGTGAGTAATCGTCTGCGTTCGTACCTATATCGCTGTTTAGCATACGCTCAAAGATAGAAGCTGCTACTCGCGCCGCGTCGTCATCGGGATCGTCATCGGAACGTGTGAACGTAACTTGTGGCAATCTACCGAACATCATGTCTTTGACGGTATTTACGGTGGAGTGAAAGAAAGTAAGTCTAAACCCGTTTTCTTGAGCAATACCGTCAGTTGTGTTGGATTTAGAATTATTCAGATATTTATCAACAACTTTATCGCCTTTCTTATAAAATTGTTTATGCGCTTTATCGGCCGCATCTAACTCGGTTTTCCAACGTGAGTGTTGCCCAGTAGGGGTCGGTTTAAAATCTTTTTTAAGACTCTCAATAGAATCTTGTACCGCGTTTCCTACACCCATGTTTAAATTCTCCTACGTGCTAAGTTCATAGTTTTTCCGCGCTTTTCATGGTCAGCAAATAATTCATTTAATTTATACTTTGGCGGTTCAACTTTAATTTTTATCTTATGTACGTCTTCGGGCAGTGTACCACGATTTTGCTGCGCTACAAGAGCCAAATACCTAAATGCGTCGGCGCCGTCTGAAGCCCAATCATGCTCGGGTGTGTCGCTAAATACTCTTAAAGTGTTATTCCATTTGCGTTTATACGCTCTTAGCGCTTCAATACCCTCGCTACACTTTTCAGAATCAATACGGCAAACATCTAGCATTTTACGCGCTGCGTCAATACCTTGTTGCCTTCCTAATTGCGGCACTCTCGATATTGGCAGCCCTGCGTCCATAAATTGTTCGATAGACGAACGTCCGGTCGCAAAAGTTTTAGCGGCTGCGTCATGGGGTAGCCATATTGTGTCGAACTCATATAGCGACTCTTCAAAAATCTCTATTGTAGACTCAGCTACGTGACCGTCTAACTCTCTGTAGTCTATTACGTTTATATCGCCTTTTTTCGCTTCTTGCCAGTACCATATAGCCGTGCTGTCTTTTCGACCTATATCCATAGCCGCATTAACTTTTAATGCTGGGTTATACAAGTCTGGTTGTGGTGATATACGGCCTGAAGCCTCTAATTTCTGTATTTTATCACTATAATACGTGCCTTTTACGGCTGCTGTTGGGTCGCACTCAAATTCTTGTAAATATTCGGCTTCTTCCATAGAAGCTTTCATTTCTAGCAGCTCATCAGGGTCTAAAATACCTGAGTCTGAAGCTTTTAGCATCATGGAGAACCAAGTCTCCGTTTCTTGTGCGTGTATTAGCTTTTGCCAAAGATGATTCTTGCCTTTTATCGTACCTATTAAAACTGCCCAGCCTTTTCTATCAGAAAGCGCCGGTAATATGACTTCTCCCCACAATGCAGGTCTTACATCGGCAAACTCGTCAATAACTACGCCGTCTAGGTACAAACCCCTGAGTGCATCAGGGTTATCGGCGCCGTATAAAGTAACCCACGCGCCATTAGGCAGTATAATCCGCAAATCTGACTCTCGTATTTCAACTGCTATGCCTTTTATGCCTTCTTTTAAATATTGCCAGGCTATATCTTTAACTTGTTTTCTAAAAGGCCCGACGTATGCAAACCTAGCATTTTTCTTAGTGGTGTAGAGGGCGCGTATAATAAGCTCGAATATACACGCAACTGTTTTCCCCGCTCGTCTGTGACAGACAAGACACGACCACCGCAGCGCCCGTTGGTGAAACGCAATAAACTGCGTCCTGGGTGTATAATCTAGTTTAATTTCAGCCATTATTTAAGGTTTATGTGTCCAGCGCTCCGCGTGGCAGCGTGTCGTTGTTGATCGTTATATTTATAGCCGTGTCCAGCTTCTCTCGGCCTACACCGTCCATCCGATTCATTTCCTGAATGGCGGCTATAGAGGTTTTAGGCTCTGATTCCTTGTTATCTATGGTTATTTCAAAGAGCAGCCGTTTTCTTGACTCTATTGACGGGCCTTCATGCAGTGCTTGCAGGTGATACAAGAGATTGATCAGTTCCTTTACGTCGTCACGGTTTTTTATGCTGGATACTGTCCCCTCGGCTAGTTTAAGTTCTAGCGCCAAGTCCTTGTTTTTTACCCCTTTCATCACGCCTTTAGCTACTTTTACGTGGTTCGCCTGCATTTTAGTTGACTGCGCCACGATAAGGCGTTTAAACGTATTTTGTTGTTGGTAGAACGTGGTGTTATTTGGATGGTATGGATCTAGCGCAGTTTCAGGATGCTCGCTGTCGTGGTCTGCAAGATAGTCGGTGATGGTCTGCTGCGCTACCGCATTGCTTGCCATTGTAGTTAGCCTTTTCTTAAATACGCTGAACGATAGGGGCTGACTGCGGGGGTTGCTTGGAGCGCTTGGGGCGCCTGAGCCATTAGCTCATCCGCATGAAATAGGGGTTGGCTTGTTTTAGTGTGTTTTTTATTAGTGTGCAGTGACCCATCAGCCATTTTATGCGATGTGCCTTTATGCACCGATCCATCTTTTTTGTAGTGCTTAACACCTTTCATATTAGTAGCCTTTTCTTAAATAGTTGCTTTGTTTTTTGCCTGCTTTATTCATCGCTATAGCTACCGCTTGTTTTTGTGGGCGGCCTTCTCTAGTTAGCTTAGAAATATTCTTGCTAACCGTTTTGTTAGACGAACCTGAACTAAGCGGCATGATGAGGCTCCAGGATATTTATTTGGTGCATTGTGTAATTATTTTAATAGCTTGTCAAGAATAATAAGCGACTATTTTTAAAAATATAAAAAATATTATAAAGCGACTATATCTGAAAATTAAAAAAATATGTGGGGTTACCCAGACTTAGTCTTAGGAGCGAGCCGAAGATGGGGTGGGGGGTGCCTCTCTTTTTTTGGCCCACGCAATTTGCCGGCAGATTTTAGCCAGCGGAAAAAATAACCTCTGCAATCCTGGCGTTAATGAATTGTTAATGCTTTGTTAAACTTTGTTAAACAATTATTAACTTGTTAAACAAAGTCATGACTGTGATTTGGTTTTAGAACTTACTGTCTTTGTGCAACAAGAACGGCAACACTTGTGCAACAAGCTACAGGCCGCATGGCTAGGGGGTTTGGGTTTTAGAACTGGTGGTTTGTG